>Ga0208298_1000168_pt1 | contig 29953 bp, 43 predicted proteins | sample 14BtaG_FD_184088 | JGI IMG/M metagenome (GOLD analysis project Ga0208298, IMG submission 184088) | Marine viral communities from the Subarctic Pacific Ocean - 14B_ETSP_OMZ_AT15311_CsCl metaG (SPAdes) (version 2) | ecosystem: Environmental > Aquatic > Marine > Oceanic | place: Pacific Ocean... | reverse complement strand
CCAGGTGTAGGTGGTGATGACTATGAAAGATGGTATGACTATCAGGATGTAGTATTGACAAAAGGACATTGGACAAATAAAAAACCGCCGCCACCGGCAAAATCGTTTTGGAGAAGAGCCAAATGAGATGGATTCACTGGATTCACATAAGGTGAATCAAATGGTGAATCGATGGATAGACTAAGCATGAATCAAATGATGAATCGAATATTATTATTTATAATTCAATTATTACATTGGGTATTTTTAATCATAACTGGTATATCTGTGCCGTTGGTTTTAATTCATGAGCCCTTTTATGTATCATTCCCAATATGTGCTTGGATAATGCATTTAACATTTAGCAAAACATTAAATTGTCCGTGGACCAGATTAGAAAACACATATAGGAGAAAGGTAGGTAAGCCTGAGATTAAAACCTTTATAGGGCATTATATAATTAAGCCTTGGAGAGATTTCCCTTTATGATAAACTATAGTGTAGCAGATATAGTGTTTTCTTTTTCATTTTACTCATATTGGACGCACTTATTCAAGAATATTTATAGTATACATTTTATATAATTTATAAAACAACATAAGTGGTTAATAGTGGGGGATAGTGGGTAAGTATTCCTTTTTTATCATAATGATTAACTCAAAATATATATATTTGTAATATACAAAGATATCAAAATAATACTACGCACGCACACCCCGATTATATTTTTTTTATGGGGTATTTCGTCTTTTTTGCTTGTTTTTCTCGTTATTTTGTGGTATATTTGAGCATTCAACCACAAGCTAGGTATTTGGATTCATTACCGAACTATTCATTATTAAGCTTTTGTGTAAGAAAATAAATGAAAAAAAGTGAAAATAATGCTTGACTTGTTCAATTATTATGTGTATATTTAGGGGTAAACAGAGAGATAAAAAAAAGGAATTGATACCGAAATGACTTGAATACTGCCCGACTCGACCTAGAGATAACATTGAAAAGAGACTAAGGGCGTAAAGTCTCACGGGCCAAAAATAAAGACTTCTTAAACACCTTGTAATGAGGTTGACGGACCAGTCATTCGGTGAGTTAAGATATAGAGGGGGTTGTGACGACTAATCCCCTCTGAAAATTTAATGAAAATAATCGAAAATAATGCTTGACTTATATATGTTTTTAGTGTTATATTTAGGTGTTAAGAAAAGGAAAAAACAATGACATTAGTTAATTTAGAAATAGCTTATGAGGTTTTAGGTAAAACAAAACCTATGGATTCACATAGTGAATCGAAAGAAGAACCATATGACCATTCAATGGATTCACATAGTGAATCGATCGATACGATTGACCCTGATGAACCTGATATTCCAGGACCTCCTTATGATTCTTATGGTTATGATGATGAAGATGATTTTTTAGATAAGTATTGTGATGAACATCCAGATTTCAATGACGCTATGAATGGATTGTATAAATAAACATGGCGAAAATTATCAAAAAAGGATTAGCCAAAGTGGGAGATCGAGTTCTATCCGGAAGTTTATCAGTACGCTCAATGGTGAAATCCAGCAAGTCAACGAAGAATCCAAAGAAACAGCTTCGATTCGCAAGTCCTTCGGCATCGATCTATAAAAGCGACTCGATAGTCATTATAAGCAATATAAGCGGTATGGATTCACATAGTGAATCGAGTGAATCGAAGAAATTTAAGCAGAAAATTAATAAAACTAAACGGGAGTCCACTTGAAGAAAAAAATAGATCCAAAACTACAGGCTATCTTGGATATGAATAAAGCAATCGACCAAGACAATAGTGCTAAATCGTCCAAAAAGGATGAATTTCGACAGCAAATGAAAGATGATGACATTACCCTACAGGACGACTACATTGGACATTTAATGGGGGATATAAATCATCCAGATGATTCAATGGATTCGTATGATTATGATGACATGGAATTAGAAGATTATTATTTAGATTAAAATAAATGCAAATAATGCTTGACTTATATATGTTTTTCGTGTTATATTTAGGTGAAATGAGAATTGAATAGGGTACTAATATAAGGAATAAAGCATGAAAAAGCCCAAGTATAAGAAGGTAAAGGTAGGAAATCGGTACTTTAAGCTTAAAGTGGCTGACTTCTCTGACGATAAGAAGGATTGGGACCTGTACAAAACCAATAAAAAGAAGTATTTTGACAAGTTTGGCAGTTAGTTAGCTAGCGTGAAATGAGAATTGAACAACACAACATAACCTTTAAACACCGATTTCAAGGCCGAGTCGGTGCCAGAGTGGTCTAATGGGGCGGATTGCAAACCCGCTTTTCGTGAGTTCGAATCTCACCCGGCTCTCAAATTGAATATAAATAAAAATAATGCTTGACTTGTTCGATTATTATGTGTATATTTAGGTGTCAAGATAAGGAAAAAAACGATGAATTTAAAAAATGAAATCAGAAAAGTAAGTAGTCTTTCGGAACTAAATGAACTATCAGCGTTCATATCCGAATGCAAGACTATGCTGGGTAAAGCCACATTAGCTGTTGGTTCTAAAGTATGGGTAGTTCAGAAGACTAAAAGAACTGCTGGAGTCATCACTAAGATGAATATCAAGAAAGCTTTAGTTGATATGAATGGAATGACTTATAGAGTACCATTTTCAATGTTGGAATTAGCCTAAAATAAATGAAAATAATGCTTGACTTATTCAATTATTATGTGTATCTTTAGGTGTCAAAAAAAGGAAATAAACAATGAAGTCAAAACCCACTAAACCCCCTGTCGGAACTATCGTTAAGATAGAGATGTCTGGGAATAGATTTAACGCTTTCGATGTCGATGGTAATAAATGGACTCACGCCATTATTACTTCTACTCGAAAGTCAACATATAAAGCCAATAAGGCTTTGGAAATGCGTGAGAAGAATGGAAGGACTTATTGGTGGAAAGTGCCAATGGCTGAGTTTGAGTCAAAAGAGTATCATTCAAAGAATATACCTACTCCACCAGCTGAAGTCGAAGTACCTGATGGACATGCTGAAGTAGTGGAGTTCATTAATAACTCTTATGGTTTGAAACCTAAAGGGTTGATTATGAAAGAATTGAAGTGGAAGTACTTGATAAGGTCTGCCGTAAGGGGTAAGAACATTATGATGACTGGTCAAGCCGGTTGTGGTAAAACAATGGCTGCCAAAGCATTGGTTAAAGCCTTGGATAGACCAGAGTACTACTTTAACCTTGGAGCCACCCAGGATCCACGGTCGACCTTAATAGGAAATGTACATTATAATAAAAAAGACGGTACTTACTTTAGTGAATCATTATTCGTTAAAGCCATTCAAACACCAAATGCTGTCATTCTTCTTGATGAATTAACAAGAGCTCATCCAGACGCATGGAACATCTTAATGCCTGTTCTCGACCAAGGTCAGAGATATTTGAGATTGGATGAAGCTGATGGACAAACTACCATCAACGTGGCTAATGGTGTTACATTCGTGGCTACGGCTAATATAGGTAATGAATACACGGCAACTCGTCAACTTGATAAAGCCTTAATGGATAGATTCACCATCATTGAAATGGACTTATTGAATCAAGAAGAAGAGCTTGGATTACTCAAATATATGTTCCCTACTGTTGATGAAACTGAGTTAAACAATATAAGTAATATAACTAATTTAACTCGTGTTGAAGCCGTGGCTGAGAATGCTAGAATTTCATCTGGTGTCTCCACGAGAACATCAGTAGAGATTGCTGGACTACTGTTTGATGGCTTCTCACTACTGGAGTCAGCAGACATCACAATCTACCCTCAGTACGACAATACTGGCGGAGTCGATAGTGAACGTACCTTCGTTAAACAAATCGTTCAGAAGTTCGTCTCAGATGAGTCCAGTGATGAGCTGTTTACAGAACACGACATGGATTCTGAAAGCTAAAAACATCGCCCCATCTCCGAGGTTCTCATGTCTGACATGGGTTAAAAGGCCTCCGAGATGGGCGACTCACCTGGATTCACTGGATTCACATAAGGTGAATCAAATGGTGAATCGATTTAAAATAGGGGCTGGTTTCTTCCTTTTCTGGCTCCTATTTTCGTGCAACACCGATCTTCATTTGGTAGTCCAAGACTTAAAGTATTACTTGAAGGTCGCTAGACTGGCGCGCATTTCCCGACCAATTTTTCACCCATGGCTTTTTTATTGCTATGTCTGACGACATATTTGACAGAATAATATTTCTCTGGTTAAAAAAAAAATAATACTATTTATTAATGCCTATAAACTTGGAAAACCAAATGATTAAAACTAAAAAACTATGTAGACATTGTGGCGAGACTAATGTATCGTTATTTTATAAATCTAAAAATAAGGATTGTAAGTCCTGTTTAAGTACAGTTAGAAAAGAACTATGGACTAATGATGAACAATACCGCAATTCTAGATTAGAATATAAGAAAAAAAATAAGGAAAGGATAAGAAAGACAAATAAAAAGTATTGGTCTAAGAACAGAGATAAGATATTAGCTTCTCAGAAAAGATACTATTATGAAAATGGTGGTAAAGAAAGGTTATACGAGTATCAGAAAGAATATCATAAGCAACGCAGTCAGCAACGCAGTCAGGTAGAGGAACGAATAGTTTCCGCATCAATGAAACGTCATCCGGGACTAACCAGGGAGGAAGCACTGGAGATGTTAGACTTAATAGTCTAAAGCCGTTTTATGATTTCTATCTACTTATTTATATGTATGATTCATTAAATATATCTCATTTGATTCACTGGATTCGCCATTTGATTCACGTAGTCAATCCAGTTAATCTCATCACTCCTATGTCAATTTATTTAATCATTGCATTATTTTCATTTATGCACAATCCATTACTCTCTCAAACCACCGATACGGATTCGAATAGCTATTCGATTCCAATGGAACAATACTCAATAGTGAAAAAAAATCATTGGTTTGCTGAATTATTAAATTCAAATGGAAACCTAAATACCCATACGTTAAATATGGACAGGGGATACATTACTCATGAATTCTTATATACGAAAGAATGTATATCATTAAACGTATACTGTACTAAACATAATAAAATAATTCAAATTCATATTCCAATCAGCGGTAGTTGGGATAATGGTAATGAACCCAATCAATACTATGATACCGAGTATTTAAATAATCCTTAAATAATTAAATCTTATTCATATGAAACTATATGATAGAATAAAGCTTTCTTTACAACTAATAATAAGTGCACTTATTGGACTGGAAGTATCCATTCAACCTAATCCTTTTATTAAACCATTGGTCTTTCTATTGATTATCTATATAGCCATCATACATGATATACCTGGTAAATGTACACAACTATACATTGATGTGATAAAAAAATATTTATAATTTTTCTTCTGATTCATCCTATTCTCTCATCTATATTAACTCATTTTAATATTTATTAATGGAAAGAACATTATGGAAGAACTTAAATCCCTTATAAATGAATACTCTTGGCTACTCATTACAGGTGTGGCTTTACTATTGTTTAATAATACCATACGAGAATCAGTAGATGGTATAATGTTATTTCTCGGCAATGATTATAACGAAGATGATGTCGTTGAAATTGATGGTTCACCAGGTCGTATAATTCGTGTTGGTATATGGAAAACAGTATTCTTTATATATCATATAGTGAATGGTAAGATAGTCGGAGGCTCTAAGTTAGTCGTGGCCAATAGTAAGTTAAAGGACTTAAAGATAGAAAAACCATTACCGACATTAGATTTATCTAAATATCAAAATGAACAACATGATGAATAAATTAGCACTTAGCACTGTTGTACGAAATCTAATACTCACGTTATTCTTCAGTATTAATAAATGAGTGACTGGTGAATATTTGCATTTGTTATACTTTTACTTTACGCCTTCTACAAAAATACTTAATATAATGTATTCCCTAAATATTATGTTTTTTGGGGAATACAATCATTATACATCATAATAACCGTGGGGATGGTGGAAAGTAGGATATCACCATCCCCGTTTTTACTACCTACTTACCTTTAAATAAACCCACCAACACCAACAGAGCGACAAGCCCAGCAAATCCGGACTCACCGAATGTGTTTATGATTGATGTCAGGTTACCAATAACATTAACGCCGAAGATACCAGCTCCAAAGATAACTTCAGATACAGCACCAATGGCTACAAAAGACAGCATTAAATGACTTACATCATCAACCCAGCCTTTTATCATTGTTATTACTTCCTTCATGGTTATTCTCCGTTAAGTTACAACAGACAACATGCCTGTCTATAATAAATAATAATAAAAGTAAAAATAATACTTGACACATATAGGTAAAGTGTTGTATATTCACATATGAAAAAAACATTAAACACTAAACAAATAAAAGAACTAAACCGTAAGTTATCATTACCTGAAGTTCGCATGGGTCCTCGTAGAGAACTTGTTCCACCTAAACTCACTCAAGCCGAATGGAATTATTTAGTCTTTGTTTCATTGGCTAAAGTTCGTGAAGCAAATGGTAATCAATTTGGGAAGAAATTAAAATGAAACAATCAGGACACGCTATGAAAAAGAACACAGTTATATTTGACCTTGATGGTACTCTAGCTAATATAGATGCTCGGAGAGCAAAATCCTTAACCAATGATAAAATGGATTGGGATGTATTCTTCGACCCCGATAATATTAGTTTAGATACACCTAATAAACCAGTAATTAAAATGGCTCAATTACTTGCCGAAGATGGATTTAAAATCGTTATCTTTTCAGGTAGGAATGATAGGTCGTTCTTCACTACTAAGTCTTGGTTATCTCGCAATAGAGTTCCATTTCATCTGTTAGTTATGAGACCTGATAAGTTCAAGGATGATTCCTGGCCCATCGCCGATGGTAATCCAGCTACTAAAGAAATGAGGTTTATGCCTGATGAAATTCTTAAAAAAGAGATGTTAGATACTTTCGTAAATATTGATGATGTCTTTCTTGTAGTTGATGATAGAGACAAGGTTGTGAAGATGTGGAGAGACTTAGGTTTAAATACTTTCCAAGTAGCACCAGGAGATTTTTAATGAATGAGTTTGAATCAATTGCTTGTAAGGTTATGGGGTTTGTAATATTCTTACTACTCTTAATTTTATGGATACAACTTTAAAACATTATGCAGACATTTCTACCATACGAATCATTTAGTCAATCCGCTAAAGTATTGGATTGGCGTAGACTTGGTAAACAACGAGTCGAGGGTATGCAGATAATAAATGCTATACAAAATCCAGATGCTAAGGGTTGGAGAAATCATCCTATTACTATTATGTGGACACCTTATGTGGAATGTCTTAAACTCTATACTAATACAATAATTACTGAATGGATTAGTCGTGGGTATAATAACAATATGAAGTTTTATGATGTCAAGCCCAATATGGATATGATTGACATTCCTCATTGGTTAGGTAGAGAAGATTTTCATTCATCACATCGTGCTAATCTACTTCGTAAAGATTTAGAGTGGTATGGGCAATTCGGATGGACAGAAAATCCAGAATCACCCTATGTGTGGCACGACAGAGAAGGATTGTGGTATGAACAAATGGTAAATACTGGAAATAGAATATATTTATAAAATATGGGGCTCGGGAATGCTTGGGGTGTTCACCTCCTTTGCACGGAGGATATCAGCGGGGTTCGAATCCCCGGAGCTCCACTCGGTATTATGATAGATAATAAAAAGTTAGCAAAGTATATAGTCAAAGAGATGGGTGGATGTACTGTTAAAGGATTGGGTAAGGATATGTTATTTGTAGAGAAGCCACTAGAATCTACATTAGAGTTTTGGATAGAACAATTTAAGTTAAGAAAGTGTGTAGGCCACTCCGAGTGGTCAGACAGATATCAATGTAATATATGGGTTTCAGATTATAAGGAATAAGATGAGTGAGAAATTAGCTAAATACATCTATGGTGAAATACAAAATTTAACTTGGAGAAATCGAGGTGAATTATTTCAAAAATTAACACCAAGTGCATTGTCTCTTTGGATAGAGCAATTTAATCTTAGTGATAGCGACGGACAGAAAAAATTACATAAAAAATGGGGGTCTGATGGTCACGGAAACATTTGGATTGAAAAACACGATGAGTCAGGTGGCTAATTATGAAAACGTCAAGTAATAAAAAAGAATGGATGTACGAAAAATTAAATAGGTTAGTTAAGTTATGTAAAGCTACAGAACCAGACCAACCTGATGATAACCATTTATTTCAACCAAGTAATATAGAGGCTCATAATCTACTTGTGGATGTCGAGCAAAGATATGATGAGATGATGCCACATGAAATAAAAGAAATAATGGTTGATGCTAATAAGATATGGAAGTTTAGAATAAAGGTACGGAACGGTGATGTTGACTGGAACTGGCGAAGTAAATTGGATCAAGAGTTAGAGAGTATGATAAAACAAAATCAAATTATTGGTGCTATCAAACATTACAGAGTAGAATACGAGAAGGAAACAGGCACTACAACAACATTAAAAAATTCTAAACATTATGTAGATAAAATAAGAGATAAAATGAAACAACAGGGATTATTGTAAATTAACTCACACTCGGAGATATAATGAAAAAACTAACTAAAGAAATGGTAAAATAATGTTAACTTTTATACAGGAACTCTTTGGAAATGAAAAATAAATGAAAATAATGCTTGACTTTATCATTTATTCTTTGTATCTTTGGGTGTTAAGAAAAGGAAATAAATAAACAAATGGAATATAAAGAAGCATTAGACAATCTACTTATTGAGATTGGTAATGACTATGATTCTTGGAGTGGTATAGAACCACCTCGTGATATGGATGAATTGACTTTAAAGATTAAAACAGAAAGTTCTCATAGGTTTAAGAATGAGTTAAGAATTACTACTGGTAGGAAATTTGATAAGATAATACACGGCTCATCAGTTTGGGGTTTTGTTGCTAAAAAAGCTGGTGTACATAAAGGAATACCTTACTTTACCGGTGATGTATTCAAGGCTGCTACTTGGAGAGCACCAGCTAAACACGTCAGAGGTTCTATATTTTATGATGGTTCTGATTGGTATTCATGGACAGGTCCTAATTACTTATAATGAATTACGTTAAAAGAAAACAACAATTAGACCACATCTTAAAAGATGAATCCTATTGGGTTAATGATAATGGCTATAAGAGTTTTGTAGCTGATATGCATAATAAGCTTTCAGGGGGATATAGTTTATCAGAGAAACAAGAAACTGCCATAAACAATGCCATTAGTAATTATGCTAAATATTTCTTTAAAAAAAATGATCCTAATTATAAAACAAAAAAAGAAACAGCGGTTCAGAAAGTAAGGATGGTTCAAAAACTATTGTATGAATGTAATTACGAAAGAAGTTATGAATATGGTGCTGAAGATTTCTTAAATAGTGTAGAGAAACAAGTTAAAAATCGTGGTACTTTAAGTATCAAACAAAAACAGGCATTAAATAAAATGCATAAGAGATTTAAGAAAAGACTTAAAAAATAATGTTTAAGTTGTTATTAAAAAAATATTATAAACATAGTCCAGAATGTCATTGTGGTTGGACTATGAAACCATTTGAAAGATATACTGATAGATATCAATGGAAATGTATCTGGTCTAAATGTAGGTGGGAAGCATTTGATGGTGGTGATGGTAGATTACATTGGTGGAAAAGGGGAACCCGACGTATTCCTTTAAGTCATAGTATTAAATACACTCGAAATAAAGTTTTAAATTATTTTAAAAAACTTAAAAATAATGCTTGACTTTATCATTATTTTGTCGTATTATTAGGTGTTAAGAAAAGGAAAAAAACAATGACATTAAAAGAAATATTAAACACGTTAGTAGAAATAGAAGGTCATTTAGATGACGCTTACTATTCTTTGCCAGAATGGGAAGGTGTTTCAGAAGGCAAGTCTTATATAGATGGTGCACGAAATGACGTGTATAATCTTAAAGATGAAATCGAAAGAACTCTATTGGATGAAGATAAAGTTATATCTGGAAAAGAACTAGAAGAAGTTATGAATACACCTGTAGTAAATCCATTATAATTGAAAAGACAAACATTATTAAATAAATTAAAATCCTTGAGAACTCGCATTGAAGATTGGTGTGAGAAAAATGGTTATGAAAATATGGGTAATTATGTTGAAAGGAAAAATTCGGATGGTAAAATCGTCTGGAAACGTAGTGATTGGGAACACGTAGATGCCCTACATGATACGATTCTTAATGACGATACGGTTGTTTATACTAAATCAACTTTAAAACAATTGAATGAAATGTGGAAGAGATATGAATTTGATGTTGTAGTATTGAATGATACTATAAGTGCGAAATAATAAAGCCAATATATATAAGAAATAGCCAACGAAAAGACTCTCAAAAAATTTTAAAAAATTCTCTCATATGGAAAACAAATCAATTTACCACATCATCGTAGAAGAATTCATGGAGTTCGGATACTATCGGGCTCAAGAAAAACTCAATAAGTTATATGATGAAGATAAAATATCTTTGGTGCAGAAAGGTAAGATAATGGATAACTTATCTAAGTTACAAATGATGACATCAAAGGAATTAAAGTTTTTTAAAAAACTTAAAAAAAAGACTTGACATATATTAATATTATGTGTATATTATGGTACAAGATTTGGGTTGATTAGGATATTTAGTTATCACTGCTAGTATCGGTACTGCTGATACTTCTGGCATCAACTCATAGTTTTTTGACAATTTGGAAATAGGAAGCACAAAGACTTGCTATCTTTGTGTGGGATTGACAGAATAAACTCTTTTTTAGAGAAAGGGGTTATTGTTCAGTAAGTTCTTCTTGTGGTGAGATTTTAATAGCTCGAATGTGGGTAGTTAAAACGGAGACATCTGTGAACTGAAAGAAATGTCATAATACTAAGAAAAACAACGATTTTTCTAACTCATTGTAAGAGAGTGGTTTAATAACCGAGATTCTTACCATTGTTGCCTAATAACCCATGATAAAGGGGTAAGGCATAACATCAGAAGTTGTGTTCACTTCAACGGGATTAACCATCTTTCGGAGTAACTTTCGTAACTGAAAGGATGTTAGTATGAGTAGTAAACTTTATCAGACCTTTTGGCATTTGTGAGTAATCGTTAGTCTCACATCCTACCTAAATTCCAAATATTTAAATAGTGGCTTGAATTCTTAGTCCTCACAGATAAATGGCTTAAAGATGACGAGTCACTATTTATTAATAACATTAACAAACGAAAGGGAAATCATATGTTAAATAATAATCGACTACACTTTTTATTAGGTGTATTATTTACTTCTTTATCAGTAGTATTGTATAAAGAAATCACACATAATCCACCTACAATTCAAACCAAAACAGAAACCATTGTTCGTATGGTAAATGCTCCTTTAATTAGAGGCGACTTTGAATTGGAAGCTAATGAAATTAATTCAACTTTGAATAAATCTAAACTTAAACACTTATTAATTTATACTAATGCATTATGTGATGAATATGGTGTAGATTATGATATGGTTAAAGCCGTAATACAAACCGAATCAAGTTGGGATCATAAAGCAATATCAACGAGTGGTGCTATTGGATTAATGCAAATATTACCCGAAACTGCTATGTCTGAATTCAAAACACCAAAAAACGATTTATTTGATCCTTATATTAACGTTACCGTAGGTATTAAATACTTATCACATTTAAATAATCATTTTGATGACATGGATGCTACACTTACGGCCTATAGTCATGGTCCTACCATTACGAAAAAGTATAGTTCAAATTATATTAAGAACAACTTTTATGTAAAGAGAATATATAAGAATTTATAATGAATTATTTACTAATGGTTACCTTGGGTGTATTAGCACCTATCGTATTAAACTTACTACATTTGATTATTGGAACTTATGTTGTTATGCAACGTGGTAATACTATGTCACTGGGTTTTACTGGTATAAGTTTCTTAACTAAAACAATAGGAATGTTATTCTTAACTTGGTTAGGTATAAGTAAGGTGGGATTGGATTATCAGATTTATGTTCCAATACTTTCTTTTACTTGGTTCTTCTCTCATATATGTGAAGCGTTTGTAATACAACATTATATGGAAAACAATGTTCCCAAGTGGATACAAGATTTACAAATAAAATAAATGCCTTTAAGTAGATTCGGTAAAAGAAAAAAACATACCTTTGGTAAGAAAAAGGAAAAATGGAATGGAGACTTTCGTAAACCACCAAAGCCTGATTCATATTATGTACAAGAGAAAGGAATATGCCGTTGGTGTGGTAAAAAGATTATAGAGAATAAAATACACAATACTCGTAAGTCTTGGCATCAAGATTGTGCCACGGATTATATGATAATACACCACCCTACAGAAGCAAGAAAACATATATGGAAACGAGACAAAGGAAAGTGTAATGATTGCGGAAAACAATGTACAAGACGTACTTGGGACTTGGACCACGTTAAACCATTGATGGAACAAAAGGGAATTAAAGCCAATAAGTTAGATTGGTCATACTATGGATTAAATAATATGCAAACCTTATGCCGTCCCTGCCATAAGAATAAAACTAAACAAGATATGATGAATAATAAAAAATAATGCTTGACTTTAATGTAATTTATGTGTATATTATATCGGATAAACAAATAGGTTATCGTTCTCCAAAGAATTGAATCTCATTTTAAGAGGTTCTATATGGGGCATAGTTCTTTCTTCCTTTCTTCTATGCCCCTAAAATTTATTTAAACATAAGAGGTTAATAATGAATAAAAAAATAGATATGGCACAATTTATGAAGGATTGTATGCTAACTAATAATGATAAAAAACAAATGAGATCACTTGATAATAAAACAATGAAAACTGATCCTAATTATAAAAGGAATAAACGAATCAATCTTGAATATTACGATGAAGATGAATTAGACACTATCGAAATGGACGATTATACGGATGATGAATAAAATATCACATTGATATAACACTTAAACTTTAAACGATTTTATTAATACGGCACTATTTATGGATATATATGAAAAATCAAGACGAACAAATCGTAATTGTTTTAACTACCATCATGACTAGATTAGATGAATTAGAATTCGCACAATCTCAACATAAAGAAATGTTCTATAAAGTCAAAAAAAGATTATTAGAATTAAATGATAATCTAAATGATATATTAGATGTTGTTGAAGGTGAAGATATTGAAATGATTGATACGGTAAAAATCAAATATTCTAAACTACGTAATATAATTGATAATGAATTATGTGGAGATGATTATGATGATGACGATATTAAACAATTAATGAATCAAATAATTGGAGAATCTTAATGCATGAATTTTTGGCATTTCTACAAGAAGTGCGAGATTTATTATTAATAATTGAAGAAGATAAAGATTTAACGTACCTTACTGAAGTGATTGATAAAGTCGAAGAAGAAATAAAAATAATAGAAGAAGAATCTTAATTGTTACATTACATAATAACCGTTTTATTAGGAATTATTGCACTCTGTATGAGTTTAGTAACTTTTTATGCATTGAAACGAATTAATAACTATGAAGAAATAATACTAAATATAAACAATACTATAGAAAATATAAAACATCAACTTAAAATAATAGATAATAAAGGTACATTCGAATCCGATGATGAAGTTGGTTTTTTCTTCGATGAGATAAAACAACTTGGGAACGAATTAAATAATTTATTTGAAACCGAGGTTGATGATGGCAACAAAGAAAGTAGTAAAAAAGAAAAGAAAGAAAAAAAGTAAAATATATTTTGGCACACCAGTACATGATGCCATTATAAGATATAATCATTCTGATAACCCAATAGTCAGAGATAGAATATACACCGAAAAAATTCATGCTGCTTTTTTAAAGTTAGCAGAAAATATAATTAACACCTTTAAGTTTAGTTATTTCAGTTATGGATTTAGAGACCTACAGGAAGAAGTAGTTTCTAATTTAGTTATCAATATGCATAAGTTTGATGAGACTAAAGGAAGTAAAGCATTTAGTTATTTCTCCGTAGTAGCAAAGAATTATCTTATATTAAATAATAATGCTAACTATAAGAAGTTAAAAATTCATGATGATATTGATAGACTCTATGACGTAGGAGTAGATGATGAAGTTATAGAAAAATCACCATCCATTGATGTATTTAAAAAGACACTAACTTATTTTGAAAATAATTTAGAAAGTTTATTCCCCAAACAACATGATAAAGACGTAGCTGAATCTATATTGTTTCTCTGTAGAAATAAAGATAATATTGATAACTTTAATAAGAAAGCTTTATACATAATGATTAGAGAAATGACAGATGTCAAGACTTCTAAAATAACTCAAGTATCTAATGTGTTTCGTAGAATATACCCAAAAATACAACAAGAAGTTTTAATTAGAGGTCATATAAACAACTTAATAAACACAGGTTCTTTGTAATAACTTTCTAATCATTCTATATTTATTATTGAATGTTATGGAAAAAGACTTTAAAATATTTGGTGATAAGAACTTCTCTGATTTATCTCAAGAGATATACGAGAATTCTAAATTAAAGAAAACTCAAATTGAGCTTTTAGTCCAAGAGGTACATGGTTACATACAAGGTATCGAAGATATTGCTATCGTGGGTCCCATACTAAAAGAACTTCTTGATGTCGGTGTCAAGAACGATGATAACTTATTAAAACTAGCAACCGTAATCCAACGTATCATGAGCAAACATCAAGTAGTTGATGATAGCGATGTTGGTTTATTAAGTGAAGATGAAAAAGAAGAATTGATGAATTCACTTGAAGATGCCGCGGCATCATTACAGAAAAAATCCGATGATATTGATATAAGTGAAATAAAAAAAAAGTATAAATCGTAATGTCTAACACTCACCCACAACGGTCAAATGTTCTTGGTCAGGTAAATTTAGATTCAGTACCTTTACCTGAATTTACATTTCATCATGGTCATGTAGAAAAGGTAGTATTGGAATCACAAGATTTGAATTCATTTGATTATCCCATACGTGGTGCACCATCCGATGTAAGTCAATGTATTCTTTTAAAACCAACTTATAGTGGACATTCTGACTTTAATTTACCATCAAATTATTTAAAAGGAATGTTCTTGGCTCAACCATTATTACGTGGTTTTGCTGATTCAATAGCTCGTGGTGATTCGGTAATCTATATGAACTTAGGTAGTAAGTTTTATTACTTAGGGCCAATAAACACTTTAAATAATCCAAATTATAGTCCTGATATATTACACCAATCAGATTTAAATCCAAATAGAGTAGTATTGGATGATAGAAAAGATAATAGTGATGGATACAATATAAATTTTATAAAAAGAGCAATCAATAGAATTACTAAAATAAAAAATATAATTTTAGATAGACCATATGATACTGGAATAGGAGATGTTGGTTCTGATGCTGAAATAGAATCAAATGTATCTGATTTAACTCTTGAAGGTAGACATGGTAATTCAATTCAACTTGGTTATAGATTTATAAATCCATACAGTATATTTAGAAATAATAGTTCAAGTGGAAATAATGGTTCTGTTTTAGGTATGTTATCATTAGGATCAATACCTGATTATTTCCCATCAACTGAAGTAGATGAAGAAGGAAATACAATACCTTATCAATTATCAGTAAATAAAGTAGTGAAAGAAACTGGCTATATTGGTTTTCCAATAAATGCTGGTAATGATAGTATTGGTGATGAAAATGTATTTAATATAAACTTTGGAGCAGTAGAGCCAACTCCAGAACAACAAACTGATTTTGATCAAATAATAATGTTTTCTGATAGGATAACATTTGATGCACAAAATAATGATTTTACAGTTTCAGCATTTCGTAATATTAACTTTGGAGCTGGTAAGAATTTAACAATAACGAATAAAGGGTTTTCAGTTATTGAATCAGAGAATATTTATATAGGAAAGGAAGCAAAGAATAAAGCTCAACCAATGGTATTGGGGGATGAGCTGAGAATATTATTATTGGATATTATGAATATATTACAAAATTCAAGAGCATTAGTACAGGGTGTACCTATTCCACTTGTTAAGCAGGATTCAAGTCCAATGCTTCCTGATATACAAAGGGTGATTGATACATTACAACCGAGAGAAGTTGATGATGAAACTAATACACCAATACCAGGACCAACAAAATTTTTAAGTCAATACCATTATGTAGAACAGAACGTTAGACAAAAAACAACACAGGAGTAAAAATGAAGTTATCTATTTTTAAGAAAATGATCAGAGATATAATAAGAGAAGAGTTAGATTATAAATTTGTTCGACTTAGTAAAGAGTTAAAAGAAGTAGTAGTTAAGAGTAATACTGTTGATCTAAATAAAGCTAGAACTCACACGACACAGGATACAAGTTTAAAAAACATGATGAATAATTCTCCCCGTACCGATACCAACATTACCACAACTACGAAAGGTGTTCCAGTACCAAAGACAAACAACAATGTTTTGAATTCTTTACTTGAAGAAACTGCTCAAACTGATGATTGGAAAACCGTTGAAGGTAAAGGTGAAGAAGCTCAATCCGTACAGGATAATACAGAAGCTCTACCTAACCATTTGGCAGAAGCATTAACTAAGGATTATTCCGAAATGTTAAAATCAGTAGAAGAAAAGGATAAATTTAAACGTGGGGCTTAAATCGGACATATTTGAAGCTTTAAAAACTAATATTGAACCTAATAATAAAGGTGAAAATTATGTCTTTGAAGATAACGGTAAGACAGATGCGTTGGCACAAGGTTTAACTGATGCAATAGTTAAATGGGTTAAGGCTCAAACTTTTACTGTAACTAAATTAAATGCAAGTCAAGGTGCTGTTCCTGCCGTTACACCGGTTGGACCTGGTACGATACCTATGATTACCGTTAAGATTGATGATCAAGGTCAAGGTGTTGATAATCCATTAGGTGGTGGTAAGGTAGAATCAATGCAAAGTAAAGTTCAATTAAAAAGAGCCGTAGAGGTATAGGATGCCAATACTTGATAAAAGAAAAAATCAATTCATTGAAGACAAAGATAAACGAGTAAGTGTTGGGATTGATTTCCCATTTGCACGTGTACCAAATCAAGATGGGTATTTCAAGACAACCAAAACTACTGTTGAGTCGATTAAAAATAATATAAAATTATTATTACAAACCGAACAGGGTGAAAGAGTTTTCCAACCGACATTGGGAATGAATTTAAAACGATTATTATTTGAGCAAATAACAGAAGATACTACAATAGAAATTGAAAATAACATTGTTGATACATTTGAAAGGTGGTTGCCATTTGTAGATTTACGAGATATACAAATCAATACCGATAACAACCAAGTAAATATAAACATAACATTCAGTATCAAAGGAACATCAGCTTCATTAGAAAGTGTTAGTGTGACACTCGGTGGTGTTGGGGGATAACAAATATGGCATATTCAGATAAACAAAAATTTAAACCAACGAATATCAATTACACGAGTAAGGATTTTTCTACGATTAAAGCTGATTTAATCGAATACACAAAGTCTTATTTTCCCAATACTTATAAAGACTTTAATGAAACATCTCCTGGTATGATGTTAATTGAATTAAGTAGTTATGTGGGTGATGTATTGTCTTATTATGTTGATTACAATTATAAGGAAAATGTATTATCAACAGCAACTGAAAAAAGAAATGTAAGACGATTAGCAGAATTTCTCGGGTATAAAACACCAAATAAAACACCATCAGTTGTTAAGTTAAAAGTAACGACAGATATTGGTTATGATGATGTTTCTGCAAGACCTCCAGATTTTAATAGTGTACCAAATCAGATTTCACCAGGATTACAAATTCAATCCAATATAGATAGTACATTATTGTTTGAAACTACTGGCGTCATTGACTTTAGTATATCGGGTTCTACACTTGATGAACCACCCATTAGCGCTCCAATTATAGGTACAGACGGCTTAACTACAGGTTATACATTAACCAGATATGTTCAAGCCATATCAGCTGAAACTAAAACAAAATCATTTACCATTACGAGTCCTACTAAATTTTTAGAATTAGATTTAGGTGAAGATAATGTGATTGAAATATTAAATTGCACGGATTCATCGGGAGAAAAGTGGTACGAGGTTGATTACCTTTCTCAGGAAAGAATTTTAAAAGAAACATATTATAATGATGCTGATTCAACCAGAGGAACTGGTTATGATCAAGGGGAAGGTATTACAGGTAATTCATTAATACCAATTCCCTATACATTGGATTATATCAATACAAATAAAAAGTTCGTAACTAATTTTGATGTGGATACGAATTCGACTAAATTAATGTTTGGTAATGGATTATATAAATACAACGTAACGGGTTCTTCTAATTCAAGTATATTTACAACGATAGAACAAGTCGGTTTAACTCTAAATGGAGATACATTTAGTTCAATTAATGCTCCTACAAATACTTTATTTGGAACGAATAATTTAAATATGGGTGAGACTCCAACCAATACAATTTTAACAGTTAAATATAGAGTAGGGGGCGGACCTGATTCAAATGCACAAGTTGGTGAATTGACCACTATAGCTGATGGAACTACGGGAATAACCGTAACGAATGATGAACCTGCAACTGGTGGAACTGATGGCCAAACCGTTGAAGAAATTCGACACAATGCCAAGGCATTTTTCTCTTCACAAAATAGATGTGTCACTCGACAAGATTATCAAGCCAGAATATTAAATCTTCCTGCTAAATTTGGTAATATTGCCAAGTGTTATGTGGAAAGACTTGATGATACTGGAGGATTGTTTGTAAGTACTTTATCGTATAATCAAAATAAACAATTAGTTCAAACTCCTGAATTAGTATTAAGTAACATAATGACTTATTTGAATCAATACAAAATGATAAACGACCAATTAGATTTTGGATTCCAGTTAGAAGGTAGTGGAGATACTTTATTTTCCGGTTACTTAATAAACTTTGGAGTTAAGTTTGAAGTGAATGCTGATAGAAGAGTTAATCCAACTGATGTAAAAATAGAAGTCATCAATACTATAAGGGATTTCTTTAAAGTAGAGAGAATGCAATTCAGACAATCAATCAATATGAATGATTTACAATACCATATATTAGGATTAGAGGGTGTGATTGGGATTAAAGAATTAAAACTTTTTCAAGTAGATGCATCTAGAAACATGACTAGTTATCAAGCAGATGGGGACGGTACTGGTGGTGAAAGTGGTTATGGATTTCATTATGAATTTGATGGTGCTGAAGAAAATGGAATTATAAGACCATCATTAACTCCAGCTGTATTTGAATTGAGAAATCCTAATCAAGATATATATGGGAAGGTAACATAATGCATAGATATTTTTTTACAACTAAAGATGCTTTTATTAATAGTGGTTCTAATTCAATTACAGGAGAAGATTACAAGGATAAGAATACTGGTCAAGATGAGATACTTGAATTAAAGAAAGTATTTAACAATAAAGACTTTAGTTATAATACAAGAGTATTAATTCAGTTTGATGTGGATGAAATTAATAACTATATAACTGCATCCAGTATACCAAGTAGTTATAAAACTAATTTAAGACTTTGGGAAACCAAGGGAACAAGTGGATTAAGTGAAACCTATACGATTGCTGCTTATCCATTAAGTCAATCGTGGGATGAGGGTGTTGGTAAAGAAGGTGATGTTCCAAAAACAACTGATGGTGTGAGTTGGGATTATAGAAAGAATAAAAATGGTGTTCAAACTCAATGGAATGATTATTCATCAAGTATATCCGCTAGTATTGTTTCAACTTTCACTAATATTTTCATAGGAAGTTCTTTTGGTGAGGGTAGTTATATACAGGCTGACGAGGTAACACAATCTTTTTCAGCTGAATCACCTGATTTAAATATAAACATAACTTCTATTGCTAAAAAATGGTTTAGTGGGGAGAATAATAATTATGGATTATTATTAAGACTATCAGGTAGTAGAGAACAATCAACTGGTAGTTTTGAAGATTTAAAATTCTTTTCAAGACAAACCAATACAATATATTCACCGAAGATTGAATTAAAGTGGGATGATCATTTACCAGCAACAGGCAGTAATACGGGTAGTTTGACGGCATTAGACCTTTCGGGCAATAGTGAGAACTACCTATACCCTATACACTTACGAGAAGCATATAAAGAAACGGAAAAGGTAAAGTTTAGGTTTGGTGCGAGAAAAAGATATATCGATAAGAGTTTCAGTACATCTGTACAAACCGTTAGTGGTAGTTATTTTGCTGAAGGTTCTGCATCGTATTCGATTATCGATATGGCAACCAATGAATCTATGGTGCCATTTAGTGCCTACACGACAATGAGTTGTGATACCGTGTCTCCATATTTTACACAAGACTTAAATGGTTTTGAACCGAATCGTGCGTATAAGATAATGATTAAAGTTAATCATAATGATGGACAAAAAATAATATACGATGACGATTTTGAATTTATCTTGAGGGTATAATTATGACACCCCCCATACCAGATCCCACAGTAGATAACGATATCGTACAGGATCAGAATCCAGATACCAAGGTATACCTTGGCACCAAGGTAGTTCCAGTTCCCATCGAAACCATTCAAGAAGTTAGAGAAATGGTAAGTGATTTATTTTACAAACTTTGGTTTGTTAAATATCCATTAACGGATGAGCAAATTTTATCAATGCAAACAACCATTCGTGATGGTAATGAACAAACTGGTAGAACAGAAGATGAGCCATTAGTATTTTATAAAAAAGATAGGAATACATTAGAGAATATAGAAGATTTACAGGATAGTCAAAGTGATGATTTTAAACTAATATGTCAGAATATTTTCGATAATGACATTACTGATAAAGAAACAATAGAAGGGATGTTTAATATTATTGAGCCGGATGAAGAACCTTATTCTGATGGTAATACATTACCACCTAATCAATTTTTAAGGCTTAAAAAATATATAATGCATTATAATGGTATAACAACTTCGGTTGATATAGTTATTGCCGAAGAGGTGATACGGTATGAAGCAATAATTCCTGATGACGATATTATAGTGAAAGATGAAACCGAAGAAACCACGGGGTAATAATTATGCCAGTGCAAAACATAGTGATTAAGGAAAGATATTTCATAAATGTATTAAATTTAAGTCAATTAACAAAACCCCAAGTTGGCACTAAAATAAATCCAGAAAAAGCTCGTGAAATATTGGATACCAATATATTTGAATTACTTCCAACTCAAACCACGAGACAAGATCAAATCAATGATTTCTTTAATGAGTTTAATGATTTAATTGGTCAGGTACCACAATTCGCTGATGTTGATGGGGATGGTGCCGGTGAGAAGATATTGAATAATGTAGCAGATAGAACATCTCGTATTGATTTGGGAGTCAATCCTAATGCTTATATTACTAGATTAAATAGGCATACTATTGAGGCTGCCCCAAATGGACCGGCTAATGTAGGTAAAACACTTGAGTCAATGCGAAACAAACTCAACACTTATTTAGGTGATGTTGATAATGTCGTTCAAGTCATAGAAGATCAACGACCTGAGTATGAAAATAAATCAAGTGGGTTTTTAAAAATAAGAAAACCAAATCAAGCCATTATATTAAGAAACTCAAACAACCTACTGGAATTTCAGAAAACCGCAGGTCCAGGTCCTTCATTTCTAACAGTTGGTTTTACAATAACCATGTGGGTTAGGTTTGTTGGAAAAACTGGCAGAGGTACTTTGTTTAATTTTGCAAATCCCACATCAACTGAAAGTCCATATGGATTTAGATTAGAAACCATTACACGAGAAGATGATGGTGTATATAGAAGAATGGTTAGGTTGGTTGTTCGAGGCAATCGTTCCGCTGGCAATGATATGGGTAACCTATACGATAGTCATTTCGGTACTCAGGATGTTGACCGACACGATACGGTTTCAACGGGAACAGTATTATATGGTGATGAGAACATTAGTTTAAATGCATTTAATGCCCACACACAAATACCAACTGATGATTTAAACGAATGGTTTTTTATTTGTGCAACTTATAATCCAACAATAATGGAAGAATGGACATTTAATCAACAAGCCCAATGGGCAGAAGTACCAAATTATCTTCGTGACAAACAAGTTTGGTTAAATCATAGAGAGTTAAATAATACTTTAGCAGCAAGTACACAATATGGTGCAAAATGTAAAGTCGAGGTAATAAGTCGTAGTGATTTATTAAGAGCTCGTGGATATAAAGTTGGTTCGTTGGGAGTTAATGTAAAGGAAGAAACCACAGTGACAACAGACGATGAAAATCAACAGGATCAAGGGCAAGGTGCTAATTAAACATCATGGCCAAGTTTACAAAAGCTGATGAGATAACGGTCCCACAATCAGTAGGATATTATACTGATGGTAACCCTGATGCATCTGAAGTATTACAAGTATTTCAACCTCATCAAGGTCGTGATTTACTTTATAAAAACCCTAATTTCCACTCCGGTAGTACTGAAATTTCTCAAAGTAATGATAGAAGAATACCACTCGGAACATACACGCTAAATAATCGTGACTTTTGGGAAAACAATAATTTTAATGAATCTACATTTCAATCTTATTTAAAAGATGACCTAGAAACATTAGAAACTGTTGTTCTACCTACGCTAGATGGGGATATAGTAGATAGAAAGTCGTTACTATCTAATATATCACCTAACTTTAATTATTCTATTGATGCTTTACCATTTGTAATTAATCCAAACAATGATGATATAATACATTTAGATAGATATTATGATAAAAACATAAATGGAATGGTATTAGATTGGCAAGGAAATCCCATCCAAACAACATACAAAGAAGCGTATGAATTAGCAATAGAAGGTAAGATAAATTATTATCTTCAACCTAGAATCGATGGTAGACTTGAACAAGGTAACATCGATATCTTTTCCGAAAGAAATAGATTTACTGGTGGTGGTGGTAAAAATAGATTTGACTTTTATATTTCAGATGATGATAGAGGGTATTATTTATTTAAATTAAATTGGGGAGATGGTACTGAAATAGAATATAAGGATGAACCAAAACTATTAGAAAGTACTGTTTTATTTGAGCACTTTTATGAAAAACCTGGATTCTATTCTATAACAGGAATAGTTTATGTTTATGATAATAGTAATATACAAAACTATGAAAAATTTCAAACCAATATATTATTAAATCCATCTTCAAATTATGAATTGAATTTACATGATTATAGTAATTTTGCCTCAATCGGTGGTATCAACAAAGACTCAGCATTTGTAAAATCACTATATAATATGGTTGGTATAAATCCATTGAATCAAGATCCTGAAAGAGCAAGTGGAGAAGTAATAGAAAAATTAAATACACTTGATAAATTACAAATATTAAACGTATTGGGCAAAGTCGATTATAGTATATTAAATGATAGTTTATTAAGTATAGTATCACCGTATCAAGGTGAGATTGATGGGGTCAATTCTACATATTTGGGTTGTACGAATGTATCTGCTTCTAATTACAATTCGAATGCTACTGTAGATGATGGGTCTTGTGTTTACGTAAGAACCGGAACTATTAATATTGATATCCCCTTCGGTTTATCATTTAATACTACCATTGAAGTGGACGTACTAGGTGCAGGTACTGAAGACCAGACACTTACGTTTGGTGACGATACTGAAGTGTCATTTGAGTTTGATGTACGAACTTCAATATCTATATTGTTAAAAAATCAACTTTCGGCATCAAATGATTCATATGAATTAAGTGATTCTAATGATTATTTTTTTGATGGGTGGGTATTTAATACCAATGATCTCATCCAGCCGGATGAAGCTAGCCCAAGTCGCTTTCGTGAACAAATGGTCGGTGATATTAAAAATAATTTTGAATTGACTATGCAGTTTAGTTATGTGGATGATACGCCACCACTTCCACCAAGATCGGCCGAAGTTCACAATACGGAAACCGATGGGAGTGTTCCAGTTGGACAAATATTATGTGTTATACGACCATCACAATCACTTGATGTCAACCGATATGAAGTTTATAGAACATATATTAATCTTGACCAACCAACTGTTGTAGATTTAATTAATACTATTCACCCAGCTGAGTTAGACGATCCCTTGAATATTGTATACAACTACTATGATGAAGGTCCATTTGAACACAGAGATTACATTTATTCGATAGTGACATATGACGAAAATGACAATGAGACAGTAACGGAAATGCTTAACCCAAATAACAGTGATAATAATACGATACGACCTATATTCGATCTTAGTGTAGAACCAAATGACGTAACTGGATTTTCTGTACAACATATTGAAGGTAACATACTTAGATTTACATGGGATCAAGTGAATTTATATGATGTTGGTATTGATAATGATTTTGGTCATTTTGAACTTGAAATTGATAATGAAAATGGGGAGACATATACTTACAATTATTCTGGTAGTTTCGGTGATGATACAATAATACCAAGTTCATTCGACTTTGATGCATCAGAGATTGGTAGTTTATTCAGGTATTTAGGTGGTGGTGTTATTAATAATAATTTACAACCATCATCCAATAATGTAAATCCAGATGAGCCACTTTTATGGAATGCTAGGATAAAAGTATATGATGGTGATGTATCCGGTAATAATAGCAGTGGCTGGACTTATGTGAATTCAATTCAACCATCAAGACTTATTGATCCTTTTGGAACTGTAAAACTTTCAATATTTGTAAACGAAGCACACGGTACAATAAGTGTAAATGACCCTGATGAAATTGAGCGGTGGGGGGTTTATACCATACTTTTAACTCCATTTTTAAATCACGATATTATTGTATCAAGTAATTTAGGATGGTTGTTTGGAAATATTGAACCATATGGACCCGATGATGGTTTTACAGATTATATAGTATATGATGAAAATTCAAACAATCAAACAATATCAATATCAGAACTGGATACTGACAAAGAGGGAACTTTAAGAGTTAATTGGATAGAACTTGATGAACAATCGGTGATATCGTTTCCAAATAATGATTCATTAGTATTTGATGGATATTTTGTAGAACCATATGTGCTTGGTTCACCAAATGAAAAAGTTGAAATACCATTTACTTGGGATTTATCACTACTTTATGACTCAGAGTACCCTGAGAATGGCCATCTTGCAGCTGGTGAAGAATTACAGGTTAGATTAACTTATATATATGATGGGGATGCAATTTCACCTGGATATCAAGCATTAGCTCAAATGTTTGGTGGACTTGAGAGTATTATAACTATCGATTGGGATGAAAATAATTTATCTGGTACAAGTACTATGGTTGTTAATTATGTAGAGGATGGTGATGACCTATTGGAATCTTTTGTGAATTTCATGGGGACGACTATTTATCCAGAAGCTCATAGATTGACATTTTGGAAAACTAACGATGCTGGAATGATGAGTCCATTTGGAACATCAGGAACATTAAGTGGTCCTACGGTTTATGGTTCACCTGAGATTCAGTTTAATAGAGCAACACTTGGTTGTACTGATAATACGGCTTCAAATTACAATCCAAATGCTTCTGGATCAGATGGAAGTTGTCTCTACTAATGAATAATAATTATACTATTGGTGCTGTTTTTCACGATGACTTTTAAGGATAAGTACTATGTCAACAATACATAACGGATTTATAGATAAACGATTTCGCGACTCATTCAAGGATACGGATTTGAATGATGTAGATATTGCTACGACTAAAATGTACAAAGGTGTTAAACCAATGTGGCAACAATTGGGATTTGTACCTGAAGATCAAAATATTAATCCATATGATAATCCCGATCATAAATTGTATTGGCAAAATATAATACCAAAACATTATAAATTCACATCACAACACATAGATGGAATTTTGGAATCGTTTGTAAGTTCAGGATCCGCTATAGATGGCTCAAAAATTCCAAGAACATCTTATTGGAAAATACTTATAGACGAAGTGTCTACGCAATCGTGGCGGGGGCTAAACCCAAAAACAAATAATAAACTTTATTATTATCCTGAACTCCCAAGCCTGGACAAATTTGGAAATTTTACAAATAATTTTGCACCTGGCTCAAAATTTTATGGTGGAAAAATAACTTGGGACGGCCCTGATGATAGTGCTCCAATAACAAATTTAAATGAACAAGATAATAATTTAATTTTAAATATTGATTTCGACCAAACCACTACGGATGATTTGATTGATAAGACAAATTTAAGTAAAATTCATTATAATCAAGATTTTCAAGTATCTCTTAGTGATGATTTAAGATTAAAAACAGATACATTAATTATACCTGATGGTATAGAAAAGAATAATTCAGAACAGGCATTTTAATGGCTTATAATAAATACGATAATTACCCATCATTGAAAATGCCTGGTGTTTATCCAGAGACTGGATCCAACATCACGGTGGAAGATGGAATAAAATTATTAGGGTTAGATAATGATAATTTAAAACAGTTATCACTAGGAAACTGGAATTCAATTGTAAGTGATGCTAAAGTGATTACTACGAACACAGGACGTCTACATCAAAACCTAAAGGGTAGAGAAGTGTATGTTGAATCAGTTAATAGAACAAATATGGACGACTGGAAATCGAATAACACGGGTCTTAGTTCTATTACGTATTCTAAAGATGGTGACGGAGATATCATAGTCGGTAGTATCGTAGAGTTAGGCCGGTGGAGACCCACCCTACCCACCATTCCAACGCCAAATTCTCAAGGTGAATACACCCCAGCCCAAAATGAAGACATAAGACTAGCCAACATTGAATGGTGGAATTACCATCTGTCAATTTTCCAAGCTTGGTATACGAGCTCAATTGAATATCCTGAAGGTAACTATGACCCAGATGAGTCTGAACCCATAGATCCAAATTGGCCATCACCACAATTTATATCACAATCAGTAGGGAGCAGGATATTAAATTCAACGTCTGCATTTATAAAAGAAAGAGTTGATGAAGAAACCGCACCCCTTGTATTTGAATTTGATAGCGGTGATGTGGAGTTGACTTATGAGAAGGATTTAGGGGATGATAAATATGAACTTTTTTTCCCATCTTCATTTATTTTTAAAAGTCCAGATACCGATAGTAGTCATACTGTAGGAAACATGACTCGTCCACCAAACGCAAGTAATTCTGGATTTTGGGAACTTGATATGGCTGCAGCATCTTCTGCATCAGCTGCCCATTTGGTTTCATTAGGTGCACCACATTTTACTTATAATATTCAAATCTTGCAAATCTTACCTAACCTTGGGTTGGTTCCAGAAACCTACTTTTCAGTTAACGCTAAAAGTGAAAATGGTAAAAGACATTTTTTATACTATAGGGGAATAGATGATGCATCATTGATTGATACAACTTACCCTGTAAAAGTTGAACTAAATTTGAACTTATATGACCCACCTGATGATTTTGATAATGGCTTAACCCATATGGATGAAAATGCTACATATGATATTTTTTATAAAAACCCTGATTCCATCACGGATGCGGATATTATAGAGAGTCAGATTCTGCCAATATCTTCTTCGGCATATTTGGTGAATAATAATCATTTTACTTATCAGGTAATTCAATGGGGTGATGAGAAAAGTTTATTAAGTGATGAGCAGATAAAAGAATCATATTTTTTTAACTTATATGATATGGAAGATAGTCCAGAAGATGATAATTATAATTTAAAAAAATTCATATTATCAGAAGTTGAATACTCACAGCCAATAGAAGAGTCGGTATATCATACATATAATGACCCTGGTGTGAAATCCATAAAAATAATTGTTTGTAAATATGATAAACGGAAATTCTTTTTATATCAAACTTATCTTGTGACTAAAAACATTGTAATAAACGATGGTAATTTATTAAGTCAAGACTTTTCAATATTTGGTGGAACTGATTTTAATTTTTTACCGATGAAAACCTTTTACGAACACCACGTCGATGAAAGACAATTCACCGGCCAGGTCCAATATGTTGTAACTAGTGGTGAAATAAACCAAAAATCTAGTTTTGTTATATCTTCTTATGATGGGTTTTTTATCCAACCTCTATCTGGATATAGTATTAATATTACAGATAATAATACAAATACTATATCAACAACAATATCAGGATCTTGGACAAACGCATACACAGGAGATACTACAATCATAGTAAATTCTGGGTTCAGTAGTGGGATTTATATGGGTGAATATCCTTTCACTATGAGTTATGACCAAGATGTTGCAGTAGAAATACCATTACAGGCAACAATTGGTGGATTAGATGAAGATTCTAAATACAATAATTCAGTAGAGAGAATAAAAAAAGATGATAACTTTATTCAAGATGATTATTTAGAAAGAGCATCCAGTAGAGACTTTATTGATAATTTTAATAAAGGATTATATGGTGAAACACCAGGTCAATTGGATTTATCCATAACTCGTATGTATAAAAAACCACTTGATATTTATGATTTCATAACGAATGATAAACAATCAATCGTGGATAATAATTTTAACATTAATACTTTACCAATCAATAGTTCTGCTACCGACATATTTATAAGTAATGAAGATTGTATTGTTGATTTAAATCCACAAGATATAGAGTATTTATCAATACAAAACAAAACAGGAATTCCAGATAAGGCAATTCTAATAGGGGATTATAAAGTAAATCAACCTAAAGATGGTAAAGTACAAAGGCAAGGTGTAATGCAAACTCCAAGGATAGAAGAGAATACAGATAAACAGGCATTTTAATGGAAATATTAAAACAATATAACGAAGATACACTAGAATTAATATCGGATGGTCAATCATACTTACTTCCGGATTTTGAGTCTAATATTCATATAATTAAACTATCTGTGTTTTCTGATGTAGGTTCTTTTTTAGAAAATGACGATTTAGAACAAGATTTAGATTTTTATATATCGAATGGACAAATATTTTTAAAACCAAATGAGTACTTAGATAGAACTGGTTTTTCTGAAAACAATTATAATTTACAATTTGATTTTATTACTAGATTCACCACCGACACGGATGATTTTTATATTTCAGAAATATCACCAAGTAGAAAAGAAATAAGATTATCTTTAGGGTCAACTAGTACAATTTCAGACGGAATAAAAGATGAAGTATTGCAATTCCTAAATGAAGATACGGACGCTTATAATTTCAATTCCTTTTTAGAATTAAGTCAAGGTAGATTAATTCCAATTAATGGTTATGCTTTTGATATCATAACTAATGAAAAACGAACTTTAATATTAAAATTAAATCAACCATTACCAAATAATATTTCTACTTTAAGTAAAGATTTTAGAATTGTTAATAAATTTTTATCATCACAAACAGAAACAATATTTTTTATAGATAGAGAAAAATTAGCAATATCCGGATTGGGATTAGACATTGATGAAGGATATTCTACCGAAGACACCACAATTATCGATGACTATTTAAATTATAACGCCATAACGGGTTCATCTGGTACTAATATTATTAATGAATTACAACGTCAAAAGAAAGATATAAATCTAAATATTGATTATAGTAAATTTTCAAATCACACTTTCTTTGGTTCTGCTGAATCCAGATTAAAAAACTTTAAAACCAAGGCAGTTAAACTCGAAGGCCTATATAGTCAAATAAGTTCTTCATTACCAAATGCAAG
>Ga0208298_1000166_pt1 | contig 30155 bp, 31 predicted proteins | sample 14BtaG_FD_184088 | JGI IMG/M metagenome (GOLD analysis project Ga0208298, IMG submission 184088) | Marine viral communities from the Subarctic Pacific Ocean - 14B_ETSP_OMZ_AT15311_CsCl metaG (SPAdes) (version 2) | ecosystem: Environmental > Aquatic > Marine > Oceanic | place: Pacific Ocean... | reverse complement strand
AGCTCCTTGTTAGCAAATTTTTATTATGTATGACGAAATGACAAACGCCGACCTGATTGTTGTGGCCTATGAAAAGGCTCATCCGTCAGACAATCCAAGCAGCGAGAACGCTGACTTGATTGATGAATTGATTGTGAGGATTCAACGCATGGAAGGACGGGTGCGCCGATGGGAGTCTGCCGCATCGCTGGCGGGAGATACGCCCGAAGAACTGTGCTTAAGGCTCCGCAGAGCCGAGGGTTACAAGATCAGGATGCACGAACTAAGCGAGCAGGTAGACAGGCTAATGGATTAGCCCAAATTCTAACCTTTTCTGCTAACGACTAAATTCTGACACGCGAAGCGCAGTTAAACTCCAATGATTTGTTATCTGAATACAGCACGGGTAGGAAGCGGCAAGCCGACAGCTAGCGGTCGGTCAACGGATTCCTTACTCGTCCCGACCCCAAAGCGGGAGGCGTTTAGCGGCGTCGCCAACGTAAGGGGAGGCGAGAGAAGCGGGTTCGATTCCCGACGTGCTGTATTCAGATAACCAAACAGGACAGGAGCGCGTAGCGTCTGCTGATCCAAACTGTTAATGTCGGATAAATTACACAATAACCGACATTTAATACCAACGAATTAATACTGTACAGAATCCTGTCAGTTATAAGCCAAAAAACAACCAATGAATATATTCTTTGACCATACCTGTGGGCAGCAAGCCGATACCGATTTTATCCACTGTCTGGTCAGCGCAACCTTTGGGCCCGAAGAATACGACTGGGCTTTAGATAATGGGTGGTGTCCTTCTAATATCTGGTATGACCAAGACACCAATTTCAAAAAGGAAAACGACATTATCTGGTATCAGAGTAGGCAGTCCCGAATCAATCTTGATGCCTACAAGAAAACCAAGTCCGAGCGCAAGCTGCGGCGTAGACTCAGCGACGTAGAAATACAGTTTACCCAAGACCCAGACTTAGACTCCCTGTATCGCATATACGACGCATACGTAGCACAAAAAGGCTACAAGGACAGAATGGATTGTGATGAGTTCCTAGAGTCGTATGGAGCCGACAATGAGTGGTTTATCTTGTTTGACGATGTTGCTTTCACAGTTATGGAGGTATGTGGCTCCAAGTTGCTGTCTCATCAGTTCTGCTGGGACTACGCCAATCCCAAACTCTACTTAGGTAAATACTCCACATACCTTGAGGTAGAGTTTGCGGACAAGTTCGGACTCAGCCACGTTTACTTAGGGCCAAGCTACGAGCGGCATTCCCTGTATAAGAGCGACTACAGCGGCTTTGAGTTCTGGACAGGCAGGAAGTGGTGTTCGGATAAGGAGCTGTTTCAAACCCTGCTAAATCAAGACGAAAAGCTCAATAAGGTGTCGGACATTACCCGCGACTACGACGGATACTTCAAAATGTTTGAGGTTTGACAAAAACTCCTGAAAGAAGGACTATAGGTGTATGCCATCTAAGAAAGACCCAAGATTAGTGAGAGCTGGTGTGGCTGGATATAATAAGCCCAAGCGCACACCCAAGCACCCCAAGAAGAGTCATATCGTGGTGGCCAAAGAGGGAGACAAAGTAAAAACTATACGGTTTGGGCAGCAGGGAGTAAAGACCAATCAAACTGCGGGGCAGCGGAGAGCCTTCAAATCTCGCCATGCCAAGAACATTAAAAAAGGAAAAATGTCAGCCGCCTACTGGGCTGATAAAGTTAAGTGGAGTCCCAGCAAGACTAAATCCAACTCCCCTAAATGGAAGAAAGGGTCATGAGTAAAGCCAAACCAACAAACCCCAAACTGTGGTCACGAGTAAAATCGCAAGCCAAGAAGAAGTTCAAGGTCTACCCCTCTGCCTATGCTAACGCGTGGGCTTCCAAGCTGTACAAGTCTAAGGGAGGTAAGTGGTCTGGGGGCAACAACAAGGTGAAGTAGTATGGCTGACAAATCAAAGAAGAGAGGTGGTCTTGGAAAATGGTTCGCCGAACAGTGGACCGATGTTAAGACTGGAAAAGCTTGTGGTAGGAAGTCAGCCAAGGGTGGAAGCAAGAGACCCTATCCAGCTTGTCGCCCTAAAGCTGTAGCATCTAAAATCTCTAAACAGGAAGCCCGCAAGAAGACGGGACCTAAGCGCGTGAAGTGGTCGACGACCGCGAGCGGACGCAAGAGAAAATAATTTATCTGCTCTTCCAGAGCAGTATTTACCCTTCAGGGTTGGTGTTTTTAAGCCTGTCACAAGTGTACTGGGCGATGAGCACTGCATCGACGATCCCATCATGAGGAGTTCTGCATCGTTCGTTTGCCAACCACTTTTCTTCTGGCCAGCATTTTCTGGCTTTTGCCAGTGCTGCTTTTTTGGTCATCCCTCTTGGCACACGCCCCAGCATTTTTCGCTGCCACTCACTCACCCCCACTGCGATAAAGTCCCAGTGCGGTTGAAGCATAATCATGGATCGGACTCCCCCATAGTTGTTCCACATCGAGGGAGTAGAAGAGATTAGCCGTTTAAGGGGTTCCTCCACGGCGAACGACACATGGTTCGGGGTAAAGGATTCAATGCGTTCACACAGAGCCACCACGTCTACTTCATTGACTCCACGAGCGTCAGTCGTAGGGTTCGCGAAGTAACTCAGTATGGACCCATCCTCCCGCAGGACACAAGTCCCGCCAGAGTTCCCATTATCATGGCCGACTATCAGGTTTCGTGGATTCATAGACTGCCCATTTTAAGTGCTCAATGAAAGTTTCATCGGAGAGAAATTCAACTAAAGTGTCTGCTGATTTGGGGGTGTTGTATGCGAACACGTCCACGTCGTCTTTGCCACGAACAGTCATCAGCAGGAAAGGCCAGTCCCCCTCTCGCATCGAGTCCAGAGCAGCACCAATCCCATCTTGAGATCCCCCAGCAAAGTCCATCTTATCACTCATCTTTGGGATCTACGTCTATGGTTACGCCCTTGGGTGGTGTGGCTTTGTGATTGTTTAGGAGGTTAATATCAATTTGCAGAGTGCTGCTGCCACCCCCTCCCGCTCCTTTAGGATTGATGCCCAAGTTTCGGCGAGCTATCTGATCCAGTCGATCTAGCTCGGCGATGGTTCTCGGTGGGCGGATACCATTAAAGTTGTCGCGGATCATCTGAATCACCTTGCTCGCAGCGAAGGCTTGATACTGATCCGCAGGGGTAGACTGTTGTTTGGACATTTCCAGCAACGCCTCATCCTCTTCGGTGCGAGAGTCGATGAACTCGTGTGGAACATCCTCCACAAGAGAGTCCCCTGTCTGGTCGAGTTCCTTTTCAGCAAGTGAAGCATCCTCTTGTTCTTCTTGGAGCTTACGTAGCTTGTTGGGGTCTGGCTCATCCTTAACCCACTTACCTATCGTGACTCGACTGCGCCCGAGCTTCTCTGCAATCTTCGCGCGACTTACGCCTTGGGCAAACAGCTCCTTAGCGTACTTCATTTCCTTCGCTTTTTGCTGTTGCCGCAGCCGTTGTTTGGCGCGGGCGGACATCTCTTTCGTCATCTTGGGTTTCAACTCTTCTGCGTCCGCTTTGGCGTCGAGCTTCTTACTGGGCATAAGCCATACTGACTCACCCCACTATGTCTTGTCAATCGTTTCTCCCTCAAGTAATGTTGAAACATGCCGCGACGTACGCAATCTACCACGAAGGCTGACCGCAACATTCTGGAGCCTCGTTTGGATCCCAAGACTCAAGAGATGGATGTTGGGGGTTTTATGATTCCAGCGACCAACACTCTGTCGGCTTTGCTGTGGGGTTTTGCGAACCACCCAAACCCCTCGGCAAAAGAATACTATTTCTGGAGATGTGCCGACATGCTTTGGAACCACGCCGACCTACCAGAAAAAATGTTCGAGCGACATGAGTGGGCGGAACGAATTGTGAGGGAGTGTATTCGCGAGAAGTATCTTGCTATTGGTGGTTCTGCTTCGTCTGGTAAGTCTCATGCTATGGCGGGTTATGGCATCCTCCGCTGGCTCGCACAGCCGCGAGACACTCTAGTCATCTTCACTTCAACCACCCTCTCCGAAGCACGGAAGCGTGTGTGGGGTTCGGTCATTAAGTTGCTTTCGGTCATCGACGGCGCACCCATCAATGTGCGGGATTCCATTGGTCAAGCCAACTACGTCAATGAAAAGGGAAAGACCTTCGACACCGCGGGACTGGTTCTTCTCGCTGCGGAAAAACGTCGCACTAAGGAAGCTACGGGCAAGTTCATTGGCCTCAAGCAAAAGACTGTGATCCTAATGGGAGATGAGCTTACTGAACTGTCTCCTGCCATCACTACCTCCGCGCTGTCCAACTTGAGTAAGAACCCAGTGTTTGAGTACAAAGCAGCATCCAACCCAAGCGGTTTGTTTGATGCCTTCGGGGACTGGTCTACTCCGAAAGAAGGCTGGGAGTCCGTTGATCTTGAGACCGCGGATGAATGGCGTACGAAGTATGGAGGTAAGTATATCCGACTCGACGGGGAGCGGAGCCCAAACATCACACTGGGCAGGACGAAGTATGAGTATCTCCCCACCCAAGAGAAACTGGAGGAGGATCGCGAACTGCTGGGAGAGAAGTCTCGCTCGTATTACCGAATGGTTCGAGCCGTGTTCTTCACTTCGGATGAAGAGCAGGGGATCTACACGGAAGCTGAAATGATAAAGTCTCACGCGATGGAGGACGTGAAGTTCCGTGGACCCACCGAAATCATTGCGGGGGTCGACCCTGCCTTCACCAATGGTGGTGACAGAACTGTGATGTACACACTTCGCGTTGGCTACTTTGAGAATGGACAATATGGTGTGAAGTTCGAGGACTACCACCAACTCAATGATGATGCTTCCAACAAAGCTGTTCCGCGCACCTACCAGATCGTACATCAGATCATCGACAAATGTAAGAAGCTCAAGATTAAGCCCGACAACCTCGCCGTCGATGCAACTGGAGCAGGAGCTCCATTCTGTGATGTGTTGGCGGGAGAGTGGTCGGATCAGTTTCTGAGAGTGCAATTCGGCGGTAAGCCTTCAGACAAGAGGGTCAGTATGAACTCGCAACGCACGGGCGAAGAACTCTACGTAAACCGTGTATCCGAACTCTGGTTCGTGGGTAAAGAGTTCATGAGGACGCAACAGCTTCGCGGGATTGGCCCCGACTTGGCGAAAGAACTAACTAGCCGCGAGTATGAGCTGACGAAGTCTACCAACAACCTAAAGGTGAAGATTGAAACTAAGCCCGACCTCAAGGCGAGACTAGGAAAATCTCCCGACTTGGCGGACGCCGCTATGGTTGCACTCGATTGCGCTCGCCAAAGGCACGGACTGGTAGCGATTGAGCCGCCCAAGAAGGATGACGTTCCACTCATATTTCGACGCGCGAGAACCATGAAGGATCTCGATGTGGTTGCTCAATCGACACAAACCCATCCAATCTGAGATCAATATTGTCCATAGAAATAAAGAGTAACTGAAGCTAACAAGAGTCTGAAAAGTTTTTGAAACCCCTGTTATCCTTTGTTACTCATATTACTCAAAAAGAAAATTACTATGAGAGTAACTGAGTAACAGAGAATAACAGACTTATAGAAAAGTTTTTATATACCTATGGTTACTCTCAATGCTCATGTAACTACATTGTAAGCTGTATGTATTTTGTATTCACTTCCTGCATGTTCCCGCGCCCGCGACCACTCCGAGAGATAGCGAGACCCGTTATCCTGTATCCTGTATCTTCACTCATGATACATGATGCAGGATACAGGCTTGATTTTTCTTGTAATTAACTGCATTCTTCTCTCACCCCATATTTTTTGTTATGAGCAGCCTTGGCCAATCCCGCCCCCTCAATCAATCCGCAATAGAAGCTTCCGCTGTGGGAGTTCCTCTGACCAGCAACAGCCCTTTCAAAAGGAAAGGCAAACAAGAGGATTTCAGAGAGCAACGTCGCAACATGAATTATGCTCTTTACGGGACTAATATTCCCAATGTGGAGCAGAAGCAGCAATTCCGCCAAGCTCAAGCCAGAAATGCGGCAAAGCAGGAGGCTACGGCAAACATGCTTCAAGCTCGCGTTGCTGACATACTCGGCTCTTACCGCCAGCAAAATAAGCCCACACTTTCCACGGGCGCACTTTCAACAGGCAGAACTTCAACGGGTAGCACTTCAACGGGCAGCACTTCAACGGGCAGCACTTCAACGGGCAGCACTTCAACGGGTACAACTGCGACGCCCACCACTGCGACGCCCACCACTGCGACGCCCACCACTGCGACGCCCACCACTGCGACGCCCACCACTTCAGCGGGTATGCCTCCCGCTTCTATTGCCAGACCCACTGCTCCCACATTAGGGGGTGGTATGATTGATGGTAAGCCCGCAGGTCTTCGCTTGCGTGAGATGCGTCTAGCCGCAGAGGAGCGTTACAAGCGAGGGGAAGGCCCGAAGCCTTTTGGTCCTTCTGCGGGCGAGCGACGCTACGAAGCTTTTGAGGAGAAGCAGAAGCAATTTGAGGACTACGAAAAAGGCATGGCTGAACGTCCAACCAAGGGAGTTCCTTCGAGTATCAGGCGTTCTCTTATGGGTGAAGAACTCCCCAGCCCATACGCGACTGCTTACAGAGGGGGTCAGACATCGGAAGCCACTCCCGCCGCAAGCGAAGCCACCCCCGCCGCAGATCAAGCCGACAATAAGGAGATCCTCGACCTAATTGAGTCTGAGTATGGACCAGAGGCTGCGGGTCGTGAGCCCTCTAACGATGGTGCTCCAGAAATACCAGTGATACCAGAGATAACCTACATTGATGAGTCCTTCGGCGATGGTCCTTCTGACGTTTATGACGATCTGGGATCAGCTCAACCGTTCTTTGATCGAGAGGCTCAAATTGAAGAGCAATATGCCAAGGGCAGGGAGGCTATCCGCGATTTGATTAAGGCCGATCAGGAAGCAGAGAGTCAAGCGAGTCGTGGCTTTTATAATACGCTTGGTATGGGTGCGTCAGGAGTTGGTAAGTCTGCTAACGCTCTTTTTGGTGGTCGTCCTTCCAAGGAGCAAAGCAGGCCGTTTGGTACTGCATATGACGTCGTATATCGAGCCCGCGGTGAGGGTAGTCCTGAAGAAAGGGTCGCAGCCAATATCAAGCAGGCCACCGAGAAGGCAATACGACAGCGTGAACGTAACCAGTACTATAAGCCCGTCCAAGACAGGGCTAAGGAGGCCCTAAGAGAGTACCGCAGAGGATTTGATTACTAATATGTCTCAGTTCCAGTTCAATCTACCAACTTCATCCAATTTGTTTGGTGATGCTAAGATGCCTCGCCGAACTATGGGTCCGCGCAGTGGGCTTACTCCCCAAGCCACTGCATTTTTTCAGAACCAAGGTTTAGGTATGCAGTTGGCTGCCGCCGAGCAGTTAATCCGCCTTGAGTCGTTGCAAGACAATCGCAAGCTGCGAGAGGTGCAGTATGAGACCGCTTTGTTGAATCTCGAAGAAGCGCGTGAAGAAGCTCGCCGCAAGCGTGAGTCGGCCCAAAACATCATGGGTATTCAGTCGGAATACGACGCCGTCCTTGGTAGTAATTTGTCGGGACGGGAACAACGCAAGGAGTTTGGTCGATTGGGAGTGAAGTACGCGGGAGTCATGGCACAAGACCCAGCGGTCCGCAATATCCACATCTCAGCTAAGGACTCTATCACACTGGAGCCCCGTCCGCAGAAGCCCGCGTTGTCCATTGATCGCTATCTAGGTCAGGGAGGTAATCCTGCCTACATTGAAAATAAGATGAGTCGCGAGCAGATGTATGGGGAGTCGGAAATACCTGCTGACATCTTCTACGGAGGGCTTCAGCAATCGAAAAAAGATGAAGCCACGCGGGTTGCAGAACGCAAAGAGCAGGAGAAGGAGCAGGCTGTTTTTAATAAGCGGATTGAGGATGTGCTAGACATGACGTACACTCCCGCCATACCTATTGATTCCCGTAAGCCTGCCACTGGCCTCAATGTAAAAGAGCCCGCAGAGTTCAGTGGCACCATGGCAGAGCTGGACTCTCTTATTGAGTTTATGCCATTCAGCCAGAAGAAGCAGCAAGAACTCAAGGGAATAGATGACATAGCTGTTAAGCTAGACAAGGTCCAGAGATGGGCCTCTCAATATGGAATGCCCACAGCACAATCTCCAACAAAAGCATCAAGTACGGCTTCCCTTTGGAATATAAAACAGTAACATACCCCCACATCACCCCACCCCACCACTATGCTGGATATCAAATCATTCGACGATTGGTCGGCTGCTAAAAGCAATGCAACCGACATGGAAAAAATCAAAGGCTACGGCGACTATCTTGCCGAGTCTCACTTCCGAGCAGGGGAGTCCGTCCCGCTCGAAGAGATCCAGATGGGGATGGCTGCGAAAGCCAAAGAGTTTGGGTTGCTTTATGAGGGTATGGGAGAGGAAGAGCTGGAGGCTTTCCAGCAAGAGCTAACTACTCGGGACACTTCGGCGAATGATATTAGCCTCCTCACGAATCACTTCTCGGCACTACACAGTGACAGTGGCTACAAAGATACTGATGCTGGTGGTCTTGCTGGCAAGCTCAGACTTTATCAGGTATCCAAAGAGCGAGACACCATCTCTCACGAGGAGCTTCAGCCCGAAATAGATGCGCTGCTTTCTGATCAAGACTTGCTTAACAAAGCCAAGGAAGGTGCTGTTGATCGAGGTGAGGTTCCCTTTGCCTTCCTCTCTCGCGAGGATGGTAGTCGATCCCCCATCTTCGGCCAAAGCTTCAACGAAGAGGGTGTTCGTGAACAGATTGACTTGTTGATGTCTCAGGGCATAGTCGACCCATCGAACATCGAAGAGTTGGAATACTATATTGAGAAGCCTTTTGGGAACGCTACTCGAGGAGAGCTGATCCGTAAACAGCAGTTCTATGCTGATGTGGATGCTTTGAAGAAGTCTAATGCGAACTTCGCCAGTGGCATCATGCAGGAAGCCGAGAAGATTAATGCCAGCGAGGCAAGAGCTTTGATGAGTGGGGGTGAGAAAGCTTTCGATACCACCGCAAAAGTTGCATCTGGAATCTTGGGTGGTATTGGTGAAACGATTTCGAGTGGGCTTCGTATGTTGGGAGTAGACGCTCCTTCGGCTACTGATTCAATAGTTGCTAAACCCGACTTCATGTTTGCGGGCAACAGGGCTCTTTTGGAGAAGTATAGCGAGGAAGAGATTGAGCGATACAGCAATGACTATATGCGCCAACAAGCGCAGCCTGCCTATCGTGCTGACCGACCCGAGACGGGAATTATTTTGGATAGCACAGGGACTCCTATTATCTCCAACAGTCTAGCTGCCAACAAGGATTTGTTCCAAGTTGCGTTGGAGCGTTCTGATCTAAACCAGAGCCAAAGGGATTACGCTGAAGCCCAGCGTGAAGCTCAACTTAACGCACTCGCTCCCGAGTACAAACGCCTTATCCTCGCCAACGACTCTGATGCTGTAGCTGCATCTATTAAAGCCAAACGTGAAGGAAAGTCTGATGCTCAATTCGTTGAGGAGTGGGTCGGCTCCAAGGAAGAGAACTATAACTGGTTCGCGGAAAGAGCGCAGCAGTTTGGACTTAGTTCTTTCCGTGCTTTCGCTGACATACCAATTTATCTTGCCGTCGTTGCATCTCCCGCGGACAGTTCCATTAATAAAGGAGCCACCAGTGCGCTGACCGCCATGACTAAGGATCAGAGCGACCGCGATGAGTATGCGAGATTGATGGGTGATGAGTTTGGATTAGGTGCGGATATCCTCAATGCCATACCTCAAGTTGCTGTAGACATTTATGCCACTGTCAAAACAGGGGGTACTTATGCAGCAGCCAAGACCGCCGCAAAAGGTGGCTTAAAAGGTCTCACTCGAACAGCTATCCGCAACGTCATGTCTCAAACTGATGACGCCACAAGGGCTGTGTTCCAACGCGCTCTGAGAGAGGGACAAGAGGATGCAGTGATTCCAGCACTTAAAGCTATGGGTCAAGACATCGCCGTAAAGCTTAACACTGCGGAGCGTCTGAGTCCTCTGTTTGCTTCTGCTTTCCTTCGTTCCTCTTCGTCGGGCTACGGTTCTCTTTACTCGCAGATGCCCGAGGATCTACCTCACGAAGAAAAACATAGACGTGCCCTTCTGTTCGCGACGATTCAAGGTATTTCTACAGGTATCGTGACTACTACTATGTCTGGGCTGAATCGTGGTGGTCTTGAAAACCTTGCGACCAAGACATTCCGTCCCCTTCGTCGTGTCGACGACAACGCCACCATGCGTCAAGTTGCTTCTCTGGAGAGTCTTACTTTCAAACAATACAAAGAAGCATTGTCCCGTTCACAAGGAGCCATGGGTAAAGTCACTGATGCTTTCGCCAAAAAGGAACTTCGTCGGGTGCTGGGTAGTGGGTTCAAACAGTTCTTCCGTAACGCCTATCGCGGGTCCTTTGACGAAGGTTTAGAAGAAGCTATCGACCAGTTCCTCGGCGTCAAGATTGAGGAGGTTGCTCTTGGCAAACCTACCCCCATTGCTGAGTTGGGGCAGCAGGTCTTCCATGCATTCGTGATTGGTGGAGCATTGGGTGGAGGCGCACAGATTGCCACCGAGACCTTTACCAACCCAACCGAAGCGCAAATCATTCAGGGGCAGATCTCTGTCGCTAACCGAATTGCTTCTTCCGCGAATAGGTTACGCGAGTCGGGCTCTCCTGAGACCGCTGCGGTGTTTGATACTGTGGTTCGCAGTATTGAAAACAACATCAACGGCATCGAGGCTCAAGCCAAGGCAAGAGCTGAGGAGGCCCAAGATGTGGATGAGGGAGCCACTATTCAGCTTGCTGAAGAAACCGTCCCCGACAGCGAACCCGTCGATCCCAAGAAACCATTCACTCCTACCCTGCTAGTGCAGGATGCTGTCGGCGAGAGAGTCTACATAGGAGGATACACAGGCGTGTTGGAGAGATCCCCGAACGATGAGTTTCGTGTTCGGTTGGATAAGCCCGAAGATGGATCCAACTTTGTTGATGTCGCCGCTCTCCCCTTTGACTCCATGAAGAGCGTAGGGCTCTCCTTCAAGAAGCGACTTGATAACCTCAAGCAGGACACAGGGTCATTCAAAGCAGGTACTGCGGTAATCAAACCCAAAGGGTCGAAGAAAAAATACGCCATCTCAGATAAACCCAAGGTGGTGTATGTCAACTCTGGTGACTCTGCAAACCCAGTGATGATTATTGTTGGGGCAAAACAAGTAGGCAATGAGAACGTCAGCCGAAATATTTATGTGACTGACTCAAGTATCCAGCGGCAGATCGTTCTGCGTTATGGGGTTCGCCCTCCCGCGGCTCCCGTAACAAATGATGGGCAGCAATACGCTCCAAACTTTACTCAGTGGTTTAACCCCGAAGCTCTCGAACAAGGAACCCTGTTCCCTGAATCCGATACGGAAGCGGCTACAGGGCTCATGGCTCAACGTGCAGCCATCTTGGCGCAGATTGAGGCGTTGACTTCACAAGAGCCAGCCGAAGCCGAAGCCGAAGCCGAAGCCAAAGAGTCAGCCACTTCTGAGCGGGATTCCGCTCTCGCAGATCTGCAAGCGCAGCTCAGAGAAATTGAGCAAGCCATGCTTGAGGAAGCTGGCACCCGCCCAACCCCCACGGAAACCTTGGAGCAGCAACAGCTTGCTCTAGAAGGCGTTGGTCGCACGGGTGAAGAAGGACAAGATCTCTTTGCTGGATCCTCCGCCAGCCAACGCATGGTGCAACGGCAAGCTCTTCGTGCACGAATTGATGACTTGGAAAGGCAGAAAGGGGAGCTCAGTCAAAACAAGCCCGCGGCATCCGCGGACATTGAAGCCAACTCTAAGGTAACCGCCGAATGGAGCGCAGAGCTCGCGGCCCTCGACGAGGAGATCAACCAAGCTGTAGCACAACTCAATGAGTTGGTTTCTGTTGAGGTGCAATCTTCCGAAGCTACCGCCGAGCGAGAAGCTGATATTGCCGCCGAGGAAGCGAGTGCTGCTCCTGTTTCTCCAGACTCGACTCCCGAAGAGATTCGCACCTACCTTATGACCAAGATTGGTCGATACAAGATGGTGGGATTGCTCTATCGTCTCTACACCGAAGGCACAACTCCCGAGCTTCTTGAAGAGGTCGCATCATCTATCAGCATTAACGCACTTAATAACTTCAAGGACGCTTTAGCCGCAGCCGCCGCAGAGGCTGAAGCTCTTCCCGATGCGCAAGCCGCTGTTCGGGACGAAGCTCTCTCGGTCTTTGGCCAAGCTGAAAGTTACGCCAAATTGATTACAAAGATCAAGATCGGGGTCCCCACACAACCAGCACCCGCCAGTCAATCTGATTCGCAGCAGAAGGTTGATGACGCTAAAGCAGAGATTAAGGAGATTGAAGATAAACCTATCCCCTCCGATTCTGATGTGGCAGAGGAGAACGAGACGGTTGAAGATGCGAACAGGAAAGAGGATCTGCAAGAGATTATCGAAGACAACTCGAACACCATTATCTCACCAGTAACTGGAGAATCTATCTCTGTGGAGGATGCTAAGTCTCATGCGGATCTCCTATATATTGCTCTGCAAACTGCAAAAGAGGCTGAGGGGATGGCTAACGAGGAGATTATGGAGCTGGATGCTCAATACCGCGCGTGGGTTGAGGCTATTACAGAAGCTGAAGAAGCCACAGAAGCAGAGCCAGCAGAGCAAGCGAAGAAGTCAGCGAAGAAGTCAGCGAAGAAGTCAGCGAAGAAGTCAGCGAAGAAGTCAGCGAAGAAGTCAGCAAAGCCAGTAGAGACAGCAGAGCCAGCAGACCCCATCCAACAAGCCTTAGCTGCCACAGAAGCAGAGCCAGCAGAGCCAGCAGAGCCAGACGCACCTCGACTCCCTAGACTCGAAGGCCCAGACGGAGAGACTGTTGAGCTTACAGAGGAGCTGCGAGCAAAGTTGGCGGAGATGTCTTTGAAAGATAACATCTCGATGGAGGAAGCTTATCGTCGTTTGATAAGAGAAGATGATTCTGAAGAATTTGAATCGCCTATTGAGCCAGACCCCATCCAACAAGCCTTAGCCGCCACAGCACCCACCCCCGAGGAGAAGCTGGAGGAAGCTGCTAAGGAGAAGCTTAAATCTCGTCGCTTGAAGGAAGTGACCAAACCCATCGGCAAGCGCGGAACCAAAGTGAAGTTCCGTAACCAGTGGGAAAAAGAGCAGTTCAATAGTTGGGTGGAGAAGGGCATCATCATGACCCATCACATCAATCGTGGTAACTTCTCTGGCAAGAAACTTTCTGGTATTTCCATGAACCAACCTTATGGGGATGATGTCATGGCGTACCAGCCACGACTCAAAGTGGAGAACGCTAGACTGGTACGTGAGAAGTATCCGATTATCCCTGTGCCAAAGGACGTAGCAGCAGACAAACCCGTCCTTTCCGACTTGAAGGTGCCCGACTTCACTGAAGATGGTAACGCGAACCGAGCCAAATCCGCACAGATTGATTTGCCCGTGTACCGAGACAGTAACGAAGCTGTCCTTGGAGGGTTCTTCACTAATGATCCATGGATCACTGCTGCTCAGATAGACGCGGGCATCTATGTTGTGGTTCCCAAAAAGCTGCGAGATAGCGAAACCCACAACCCCTCGATCAAGTTTGACGAGGACAGTGGTATTGTTACCGCTGTTGAGTTATGGGAAGGCCCCAAAGGTATGGTCTCCAAGAAGGGTGATGTTTCTTCTATCTCTGAGGAAAGCGCAAATGAGAAGATGACCGCTCAAGAGAAGGGCCGCGCTCAGATGGGAAGCATCTTCACCCCCTTCCGCGTCGCTAAAGTAAAGAAGATGATGGACCTCTTTTTTGTCCGCTCAGGACTTAAGCAGGAGCAAGAAGACAAGAAGAGTCTTGAGAGCAAGACTGAAGCCTTGGAGGAAGCGGAAGACCGCCTCGCCGAAGAGCAGGCGAAAGAGCGTCGCGTAGGAGAACAACAAGTTGTCGCCGACGATGAGGCTGCTGCTGAAGTCTTTGATTCAGAAACTGATGCCGAAGATTCTGTTTTTGAGGAAGAGTTCACTGAGGAACTCATCGAGAAAGCAGTCGAGGAGCGCAAGGCTGAACTCGAAGCGGAGAAAGCAAAGCAACGCAAAAAGGGACGCGCAGTCAACTGGTTCCAGCGACTCACTCGTGTGGGGCGTCGACGCCTCTCACCAGAAAATGCCGAAAGGGTTTTGATGGAGGCCCGTGCTGAGATGTACAACAACTTGGTTCTTTCCGAAGTGGCCGAGCGAGTTGGTGCCGTGGCTATGGCTACTTCCACCAAGGAAGCTCAAGCAGAGTATGAGAAGGAGGTGGCAAAAGCACAACGCAAGTATGAGAAGGAGCTCGAGGCTGCCGAGAAGGAGAAAGAAGAAAAAGGACTCAAGCGTCGTCGCGCTGTTCCCAAGCCGAAGATCGAAAAGGGGGCAGCCAAGAAGATCTTCAGAGGCAATGAATCTGTAGCAAGAACAATCGCGAAGTACATTCGCAACGTAGAAGGTGGGGTATCTACTTTGGTTCAAGCGGCTCAAGTTGTGCGTGAACTGAACATGGCGGGCATACCTAAAAGGGGGGATGAGATCGCCGTACTCACCGCCTTCGCTGAAATTATTCATAATAACTACTTGTTGGGTAAGTATGAGGTAAACGAAGAAGTCTTTGATGCCACTGTAGTAACTATGCAGAACGCTGCGAAGCAGTACCAGTCTCGACGTACCGTCTATATTGGTAACAGTCTTGGAGATAACCAAGCCTCTATCCCTCTGGATAATATGACTGATGAGCAGCGAGATCTGTTCATGAATATTCAGATGAGTGATGCAGGGGCTCAGAGTGATAGCATAGACACTCTCATTCGCCAAGACATCGAAGATGGTTTCACTGCAATGGAGGCCGCCCTTGAGGGGGACCCCGTGTTATCTAACTTGGTCAGCAATATCCTCACCACAGCTATAGGCGTGGATCCATCCTCCGTAGGTTTTGCACCAAAAGATATGGTGTCTCTGCTCTACAAAAACTTGATGTCTAGCGACTTCCGTCGCCGCGAAGCAATCATGCAACAACTTCAACAGTCCCCCGCAGGACAGAAACTGGCGAGTCGTTTGAAGGATCTTGGCTTCAAGACCGACTTCACTAAGCCCGAGACTAAAGAAGAAGTTCTCGTAGACATCGAGGCTCTGGAAGAGAGTACTCGCACCACAGAAGAGGAAGGGCAGCAAATTCAAGGAACACAGAAGTACCTCGTTGATGCCATCCGCGACATGATTGGTGCTGATATTCTTCAAGAAGCTTCCGTCGCCCAAGACCTTTCTCGCCTTGGTGCTTTGGAGGTGAAGATGAACTCCACCAGTGGAGCCATCATAACCCCCGCTGACATTAAGACCCTCCGTCGTGCGGTTACTTTGCTGGATGCCGTCGCCACCGACAACCTGCGGTCGGACTTGCTGCTTGAAATTGCGGAAAGAGCCGAGCGGGCTTACGCTGAAGCTCCTGCTGATGTAATTACTCAAATGTCCGAGAGATCCTTGGGCATGGCGGAGTTGGAAAACATGGAAGCGAAATTGAATCTGGATATTAACATGATTCAAGGTCGGTTGGATGCTCTTCCAAAGGGCCGAATAATCGCACTCAAAGGACAAAGAACTAGGGCACAGAAGGAACTTAATCCCCTCCTTGAGAAGCTGGATAAGCTGGCAAAAGACTACCGTCGTCGCCGTTCTGTCGCTAGTCGTGAGGCAGTTAAAGCTGAGATGGATGCAGTGAAGGAGGAGCAACAACCCCTCATTGATCGGATCGCGGAACTCAACGAAGTTCTGAGCTCTAATGCTGCTACCCCCGAGGGGAGAAAAAGAGGTTTAGAGCAGATCGAAACAATGAAAGCTTCACTTGAAGAAGTAGCCACTCAGAAGGCTGCTCTTGAGGGGAGGGTCGCTGAGATACAAGCCCGTGCTGCGGAGCTTGCAGAGCAGCAGGCTTCTCTTCGGGGTGAGGCACTCTCGGAATCTCAGAACGAGATTAACAGCTTACAGCAGCAAGCCGCAGATCTTCTGGCTGGTGAGGTTCGCGAGGAGCGGGCCCCGACTCAAAAAGAGCTAGTATCTCGTGTTCGCATTCTTACGGAAATAGATACCAGCCCGTTGTTCAGTCTCTCCGCAGACAACGCACCCACTGCTGCCGCTGCCGAGAAAGGCAACACCGCTGCTGCGGAAGCCCTCGGACTGAAGTCTGGCAGCCCTGAATCCGTTATCAGTGCCCTGCAAACTCTCGCCGCTAATGGCACCCCGAACGAGAAACTGGTAGCGGGTCTGCTGCTCCAGTTCAGTGACTTGATACAGGACACAGGGTTCATTATGGGTAAGACAGGAGACTCCCGCTTTGCTGGTACATTCCTGCCAGACTCCAATGTCGTGTTCCTCAACCTCAGCGGTCACGATGGTGTGGGGCTGAACAATGTGCTGATGCACGAATTGCTTCACGCGGTCACTACTAAAGCAATGGATGGGCCCTTCACGGCTGAGACCGCCAAAGCCATGGAGCGAATCACTCTGTTGAGACGTAAGGCTGCTGCGGAACTTCGCGCGAAGGGGGTCAACATCGAAGCCAATGATCAGCTTGCTGGTGCTCTTAGCAACAACAAAGAGTTCTTGGCTGCGGTATTAACCAATCCCGACATACAGGGATTGGTCGTTACGGCTACGCCTAAAGGACAACGCAGTATGCTCACCCGTTTAGTAGAGAGATTCGTTCAATTCCTACGCTCCAAGTTTGGAGACAAGAAAGCAGATGTGTCTCTTGAGAAAGCCGTTGAGGAGATGGTGGACTTCACTAAACTCTTTGGTAACGAGAACCTCTACTCAATGGATGCTCGTCGGGACGCGATCAAGACCGTACCGCAGCAGGTTGCTGTGGTCGAATCTTTCATGAACCGAGCTCGCGCCATTGCCAACGTAATGGATATTGCAGGGGAGACGGGGGCTCTTCTCTCGACCGCTGCCCCTGCGGCTGAGACTGTGACCGCACCTACAGGATTCAAACTTCGTGAGGAGCCAATCCTCGAAGTGCCCGTTCGGTTTAGTCGCAGAGAGGCTGGTGTTCTGGTAGTGAATCCGAGTCTGCTTGCGGAACGTGCCGCTTCATTTACTGGTGAGAACAGAGACAATGTGATCCGTGCTACCATGGAGACACAAGCTGCTCTGAGTGCGGCCTTCCACGCAATCCCCGATTCGGATGCGGAAGCTGCAACCGTGGGACTGGACGCGGATCTGCTTCGCACGATGGTGCTGGTGACCGAGAAGAAACCAGCCGAAGATATAGCTGACGCAGAAGCACGAGTCGATGAATTCATCTTACCTAAAAAGCGTTACGTTCCTGCCTACGTGGTGAGCAACTACATCTCCGCTATGACTTCGGATATTGTTTCTGGTGCTGCCACACTGGAAGACATTCAAGTGCTGACTGACAACGCCAAGCTTCGCCCACTGTTGGTGCAGTCCTTGGTTGAGTTTGGGGGTCGTGCCGAGATGTTCTTAAAGGACAACCCACTACCCATCACTGCCGCCAGAAGATCTGCCGCCCGTAGGGTTGCAGCACTCATCAGCACTGAGCAACCCATTGAGCTTCCTCCAGAGGTTGGAGATTCCTTGATGGAAACACTAGCGGGTATGGGTGATCCTCGCAACGCCACCTTGGAAGTGCCTATCCACAGTGCCGCCGAAGGGAAACTTGATTCGTTCTTTAGTAAGGTAAAGTCGAAGTTCTACAACATGCCAGACGCGCTTCGTGAGATAGCCAACGCTCGCAACTTCAAGTTGAATGAGACTCAAGCAGCGATTCGCTCCTCCCGCAAGTTGCAAAAGATTATCAACAAAGCCGTGGACAGCGGAGCCTCAATAGAGGACATCCGTATGCTCTTCGGAACCACTTCTCCCTCGGTCACCAATGCTGATCGTCAGCAAGTGCGTGACGAGGTAGCCAAGAAAGAGCAAGAACTCATAGATGACGGAGTCACAGGCAAGAACTTGGCTGAACAGCTTGACGAGTTTGAGCGAGCTAAGTTCGCAGCTATCTCCAACAACTATAAGACGGAGTTCGTGAAGGCTAAAGAAGCTGCTCGTGCTCGACTGCTGGATGGTGGATACACTGAACTGGTAACTGAAGTGGGGGTCATTCGTAATAAGATTGATGAGAAACAAGCCGAGCTGAAGATGGATCTGGATGCTAGTGGTGAGGTCTACCTTACTCGGGCATACCGCTTCTTCACTACCGAGGGCTGGGCTCAAATGGCTCTCAACGGAGGCAAGCACATAGTGAATGGTGTCGAGGTGGACTTTGATCTACTTCGCGCACAAGCCGCCAACTTGTACGAAGAAGAGTCTCGCCGCTACTTTGAGAAGCGAGGCAAAGATTACTCTGAAGAGGATGTGGTCACACGCACTAAGGGTATGCTGGACAACTACTTGTCTTCTCTCAATGCAATAACTGATCAGAAACTAACCATTGGTTCTGGCACCGCCAGTCAGATTCGACAGGACTTGAATCGACTCAAGCCTAAAGCTGACATCGACGGAGCCATGCGTACCCTCTTGGGTGAGCACACCGATCCCTTGCACAACGCCATGAACACTCTGCAAAATGTTTCGCTCATGGCTGCGAACAGGAAGTTCCAGACAGACTTTGCACAAATGGCGATCTCACTTGGGCTCGCCTCAAAGACTAGACGCGGCCCCAAATTCCAGAAGTGGAAGGGAGATTCCGCAATGGATAAGGAAGCCTACGGGCCACTTGCGGGTCTGTATGTTGATGTTGGAGTAGCTGCTGCTCTCGAAGAAGTGTTTGGAGGATCTCCCGATACTCCGCAGACAACAATCGCCAAGGCAATGGAGGGAGTGACTCGCACTGCGGCTCGCCTTTCTGGTATCGCAGTGTTGTCAAAGACCCGCTTCGGGTTCGGTTACTGGCCGCGTAACAGCGTTGGTGGTTTGCTTATGTCCACAGCTCAGGGCATCATCCCCGCAGGCAAAGCCTTCCAGAGCTTCCAGTTTGCTAGACAAGCAGCCTTTGGTCAGCTTACGGGCAAGGAGCAGCGAGACGAGATTGAGAAGTTGATTCGATTGGGTGTAGCCAACGACCGCGGACAATCCCGAATTGTGCAGGACATGATGCGGGGTACGGCTGCGGGTTCCGAGACCGAGTTGGCTGAGATAATGGCTGACTTGCATGAAGCTCAAGAGTCTGGCAATGGAGAAGAAGTTAAGAAGCGACTTGTCTCCAAGTTCGGATTCCTCAAGAGCACATACAAGGGAGTGAAGGGAGTTAACAACTGGCTCTCCTCTCTTGATGCCGCCATCGAAAACATGTATCGAATCAACGCCTACTATTACGAGAAGGCGGTGATGGATAAACACTACGCTAACCCCGATGGCACATCTAAAAGGAGTGAGGAGTTCAAAGAGAACGAAGCTGCGAAGAAAGTTCAGATAGCATTTCCTGGCTCTTCTAACACGGTAGATATAGCCAAGCAGTTCCAGCGTTCACCACTGGCCCTCGCCGTGGTCCCCTTCATTAGTTGGAAGTCAGAAGTGTTCCGAACCATGGTTCAGACTGTTCCTCTTGCTATGCGCGAGATCAAGGAAGGAGGAGCCATGGGGGTGCGGGGCGTACGCCGACTGGTAGGGTTTGCTGGTACTCTAGCATTCGCCCCCGCTGTTGTTGGAACTATTGCATCTCTGATCTTCCGCGCTCTGTCTGACAGAGAAGACGAAGATCGCGAGCTCACTCCGATGGAGAAATGGGCACTGCGTCAATCCCTTCCCAAATGGCAACAAGGACACAGTCTTTACGCTCACAAGCTAAAGGATGGTTCAATTCGTTACTTGGACATGACTTACATTCTACCCCACACTGCGATGACCGATGTGTTTGACATCATCGCGGATGGTGCTCGCACTGGTAAGGGTGTCGATGGTTCGCGTCTGGCGCAGTACGTAGCATCCGAATGGTTTGGTGAGCAGATTGCGTTCGGTGCTGTTACGAAACTCAAATCGAACATGGATGACTTCAAGCAGCCTATTTGGCTTGAGTCGGATCCATCGCACGTAAAACTTGGCAAGCAGCTCAGTTACTTAGCCTCGCAAGCGTTCAAGCCTTCGGCTGTTGCTAAATTGCAGCAGTTCACAAGAAGCGGTGAGAAGCGTCGAGGCGATCTCATCGCAGGTGAGATTATCGGAGTCCGCCCCAAGTTCGATAAAACGGATGTCCTAAACCTCCGTGCAATGCAGCGCATGAAGCGGGAGCTGGACAGCGTAGTTCGCGAAGGCGGCAAGGCAGCGACGAGTAGGTATTTGAGCGAAGAGGACTTCTTTGATGTGCTGGACAAACGTCAGTCGCGAGTCGATGCGAACCGCCAGAAACTGCACGATTACATGCACACGATGATGGGCTTGGGCATCAGTCTCGGAGAACTCATGGACGCAGGGGATCAAGCGGGTTACTCAGATCGTAGCTTGGAGTTAGCCTACGCTGGACTTTCCGAAGTCTGGACTGGCCCCACGAACCCTCGCTATCTCCAAAAGATGAGCAACAATATGATTCGCGGTGGCGAACAAGAACCATTGGAGCGAATCGAAATGGGAGCGAAGTGGCAGTCAAAGCACGCCGCGTACCATGAGCTGAAAAAGCTGAACCCCTAAACGCAAAAAAGCCCCCACTCTGGTCCTTAAACCAGAGTGGGGGCGAATGTTATTGGGTCTCAGCGGTCACACAAGGATGTGATAACGAAGCCGATGACAGGGGCGATGGCAACCGTAAGAAAGTAGACCATAGCCAAGGTGATAACTACGATCATTGTTTCTTCTTGGGTTGTGCTTTCATTTTGAACCACGCATCCTGCATGGCTTTAAGTTCCTTGGTATCCCTTTCGTGGAACCAACGTATCAAGTGGGCACGGACTGAGAAGTCGTGGTGCGGGGACTTTTTCTTCACTTTCGTCTCCACACGCGAAGACCTCCTTTGACTTGGCGGCAAGCAAACTTCTTAGCGTGTCGCTCACCCCAGTAGTTTGCTGAGGCAGACAGTCGGCTTCGGACTTTGGCGACCTCCTTCCCTCTGCATTTAACCATGAAGCTGTCATTCACTTTCATGGCAGGGAAGGGGTACTTGAGCTTCCGAGCCTTGGACTTGCGTCCGACTTTGGGTTCGGGCATAGGGATGTTCTTGTCGATGGTGTATTCGTATTTCATTTGATGTCGATGATGGTTTGATGTGGTAGGATTTGGAGGCTCGTAATGTCCTCTGGTTGGAACGCTGCTTCGGCAGAGCCGTCAGATCCGCTGCACCCCACGGAGTAGGGTTGCTTCGGAAGCTCGCCGCCGTGCAGCAGCCCGCCGACGCGGACTGATGGTGCGGAGTTGACGAACAGCGTGACTTGTTTTCCCCGTAGGGATTCCAGTTTATTGATGTAGGATTCAGGGTTCATGGTTCAGGTTGGTGGGTGGTTGGTTATGTCACAGGCGATGAGATAGTCGATGGGTTCTTCGCACTCCACGACCACCTCGCCGTCGAGGTTGTCGAATAGGGTTCGCACCCACGCCCTACGGTCATCGGTGTCGAGGGTGACGATTACCCGCGCCCCATGATTGCTTTTGGAATCAGGGGTGCGGCCTTCGTAGTCCACATAGGGTGGGGATTGGTTAGTCAGTTTCATTTTGTTTTAGTTGTTGGGCTGCGGTTGCGATTCGTTGTTGTTCGACAAAGAAAATGATGCGACCTCGGAAAGCGGGTAGTCGGTGAGCTGTCGAAATGCCTTTTTTTTCTCAGACGGCTTAAAGCCACCACCGAAAGCCCAAAATTCCACGTTCTCTACGGTGGTTCCGTCTCTCAATTCAATGTCGTATCTCTTCTCGTCTTTCGGCTGCACTGGAGGCCAAGGGTTGTCATATTTCATAATCGTAAATTGTTAAAGTCGAACAATTCGTCGCAGATCAACGGGCTTCGCCCGTGTCTGGACAGTTGGCGTTCAGGATTCATAGTTCTGCACCTTTCTTTGTTTCGAGTTCAACGAAATGGAACCAGTCGTCCATCAGGATGTGGCCGATACCAATGATGCTTTGGTCGTTTCCTTTGACGCGGATGGTGCGGCCTTCCAGTTCACTGAACTTCTTGACTTCAGCGATTTGAAGTAGGCGGAGGATCATCTCTCCAGCCACGCCTTCTTTCTTGTAGTGGCTCCAGTCATGAGGTAGGTGCAGCACATAGGTAGGTATGTATTGCTGACCAACACCGTAGCTAACACACAGTGAGAGGGTCAGGAACTCTTGACCTATGTCGAGGTCAGCGTGTTTGATAACGGCGTTCTGGATTTCGTTGGTTGTTTGGGGTTCAGTATTCATGGTTCAGGATTCAAGGGGCAGGACATCAACCTCCTGCTGGTGTTCGAGTCTAAAGGTATCTCCACTCTTGGGTTCCAGTTCCAGATAGTCGCAGACCTGCTGGACAGTGGGAACACGATGAGCGAAGAACGGATACACATCCACCCACCGCTCCCCCTCATGGGAGGAGAAGTGGATGAGGTTGTATAGGCTGAGGCTTAGTTTCATTCGGAACGGCGGAGGAGGGTTCGGAGGGCACTATCTCCCCGAGCGGCACGACACAGCACGATGTATTTACTGCCTCGACTGATGAGGTGGAAGTAGTCACGGTGCGGCGAACCGCCACCGACTTCGCTGATTATGCGTGACGCCACCGACAGGGGTAGCGACACAGTGTTGCCATCGAAGATGGTACTGTCATCATGCCACGGGTCTGGTCGGAGGAATGTTGGACACTCTCCAGCTTTGTAGACCGCGGATCCGATGGGGGCATCGTAGACTTCTTGTAGGTTGTTTGGTATATGGTTCATGGTTAATGGAACTTTAAGGTTACGTATTCGGTGGGTTCCAGCTTGATGGCAAGCGGCTCCCCCGTGTGGGGGTGACAGACAAACAACTGACTGTCTCCCACAGTGATTACTGTCTCATCAGGGTGGACATCAATGGTCTCACGACCAGTGGTTACCTTCTGCGTAGTGCAGTGAATTTCAATGTCTAGTGTCATTTGATAATAATGGTGTATTCGTCTTTAGTTTCTTCGTGTAGTGGGTTGTGGGAATATGCCACCGCCGCATCCCCATCCTCCAACACCCTTGGGTTACAAGGGCAGTCGGAGGACAAGGTGTGTTCGGACACTTCTTCGGCGGGTAGGCTATGTATTTCTTTTTTCTTAATCATTCGTCTAGTTCTGTATTGGATTCGATGAAGTTGGTCAATTCTTTTGTAAGACGATCATCATCATCGGCGGATGGACACATCGCTGCTGCCGCTACGCTATGGATATAGGTTTCGCGAGAGCGTTCAACGTGTAGGGCAAAGCCTCGGATTGAGACATTGTTGATGTAGGTGGTGAAGGTGGTGCGTCCACTATCGAAGTTGGCTTCGACATTCATGATCGCACTACCCGTATCAATGGTAGTTTGTTTCTTAAACATTAGTATTGGGTGTTGTTTGTGTAGGGTTCAGAAGCACTTGATGTATTGAGTGCTGTCGCCATAGCCATGGATGCCAGCGGCACACTCCTTGGGCTGCACATACACGTAGCACTCAAGAACGTCACCAGTAGCATCTATCACAATGGGCTTGATTCGGCGGACATACCAGTCGGGATGTCCCTCTAGTCGGTCGATGTCTCGCAGAGCAATGGCATCCACGCGATAGACCTCAACCACGATGTGTTTACCCTCGGGGTTGTCTTTCTCATCTATGACGAAGGGGCAGCCTTGGGCAATCATTGGGTAGGTGTCCAAGGTAGTGCCGTGCCCAAGGAACTCACAACCATCCAGCAGGGGGTGGTTGCCCTTGCCTTTCTTGAGGGTTCCATAGACGGCGATGCGAGTTGTTTCATCATCCTCGCCTTCTAGCTCTGCCACATCAGACGGGAGGGCGGGGTCAAGATCGGCATACCAAGTGTCATCGACACCAGCGGGAGGCTCAATCTCCCCGTCTTTCACATCGGTGAAAGCTTCTGCTTCATCTTCGTAACCCATACGGGCGCACCACTCATTCCAACTCTCATCCGAGTCATCGTCATCTACGTAGTCGTTCCAGTAGTTGTCCAAGTTGGAGTCATACTCGTCATGCCGATTGTTCCAGCCGACACCCCCACAAGTTTCGGGAGTGTAGATCACTGGACCGTAATCCCCCGCAGCCTTCTTTTTAGAAGTGCCAGCCTGTGAGGTGTTGGACTTTCCCCACGACTTACCTCGTGATGACCAGTAATTGAACACATTGTCCTTAGAGTAGAGGACATTGCCTCTCTTGTGCCAGAGGTCACGATTGACCACGGAGGATTCACCTGTCTTTTTATCGAGCAGAGAGAAGCGGCACTTGTAGGTCTGGAGGACATGGATCATCTGCTTGTAAGTCATCCCGTTAAGGATCTCGCAGAGAGCTTCCGTGTCTACCTTCGACTTGCTGACGAGACGATCAATCGTTCCGTTCATCATGAGGGCATAACGCTCATTGATGTCGAAGGGGTGACAGGAGTCCTTGTCCACTACACCACTGGTGGCATAACGGAAGTGGGCGGTGTAACCACGCTTGGTTCCATACATGAGATCTTCGAGATCATTGTAGTCCATAGTATGAAGGATCTCTCCATTGTCATGGTAGAAGATACCGAAACCATCGGGGTTAATACTGCAAGCCGCATCGAAGATGTCGAGCGGGATTGTTTTTGCTTTTGGATTGTGGATAATTACACACATAATATTTTCTGTTTTCTAGTTATCAGTTTTAGTTGGTGTCTTAACAGGGTGTTAAGCTTGACCATTCACATTGGCGATGTAGCCGAGGACGCGGGACACATCTTCCGTAGTTACGCAATTACTAACCGCGTCACTCAAGAAGATGACAACGCCATCCTCAAGGGTTGAAGTCCTGCTCGAAACCCAACCATGCATCAGACGGCGGGACATTTCCACACAACGGGATGCAGAATCCTGCCAACGCTCCAACATTGCACTCAACACTTGAGCAGCATGGCGGGGAGTTCTCATGTTGGATAGCACACCTCCTCGGTTAGCACTCCAAATGATATGGGCAGGGGAGCCATGAAGCACGGCATACTCGTTGGATGGGTTGTCTCCACCCCATCCTGCGGATGTCCATCCTGCGGATGTTGATGACTCAATCCAGTCATCCCCTCTACGAAGCATTAGTTCTGAATCACAACCCCAGTCTTGCATGATGAGGTCTCCACTAGCAGACCCATACCCGATGTTTACCCAGTTATCGGGGGTATCGTATATAGTTGTTGTAGGACTGCTGATGCCCTCCCAGATGGGAGCTTCTGCATCCACTACAGGAGGCGTGACACGGCGAGGGCGTTGCCCCCAATCACTGACCCAGCGACTGATGCACGGCGATGCTTCACCATACTTGAACCAGTCAGCGAAGGCGTGAGCAGCACGTATGGCTTTCGCCAGCTTGTCTCGGTTGCCTCCATAAGCGGATAGCAACGTCTCACGCACGGCTCGATAGGTCTTGAGGAACCCCTTGTCCCCACGCTCCATTGCCTTACACACCTCGCCCATCAGCTTGTGACGATTGAGCAGAGTGCGAGGACAACGGACTGCACTAAACAGTCGCACCTCCATGACCCCGTTGGAGCGAACTCGTGCGACCGAGTATTTTGGTGCATGGAAGTCATCATCCAACCTCCGATTGTCGGAGCAGAATGAGTTGCCCAAACGATAGCGGTATAGTCCGTAGATGAGGGCAGCAGGACCTTCTCGGAACCGATCCATCAACTCGCTCCCGCTAAAGGAGGAGTGAGAGATGTTGACGTGTCCACCGCAACTCCGAGAGTGGTCGGATTCCAACTGGCGCAAAGCGGACTCCTCCTCGACGTGAGACTTGAACTTGGCGATCATGTCCGCATCGCACGGATCATAAGCGTGAGTCACACCCTCGACACCGCAGCTTGAGTCAGTGACCCATGCTGCGAACAGGGAGTTTTCGTCAACGGAGGAACCACGGCAGGAGTTACCACACACATTGGATTTCTCGACTTCGTAACCCACGAGCCACGGCGATGACCCACGATACAGGGTGCAGGGTGCTGTATAGTCCCAATCGTGGATTCTGTCAGCGGAGTCATCACAATCGCAACAACTTGAGCCTTCAACGCGATACTCCCCGCAATGGTCACAGTATTCTGTCTCATCTACGGGATAGTAGTCACCCGCGGACTCGACATACACATGAGTGTCCCCCTCGGTGTGGAAGTATATGCCGTGGACATCACAGCAGATATACTCATCATCCCTGTGATAATACTCATGATCCCAGCCAGTGGAGATCGTCACCGACTCCCCGTCTAGGATTGCTTCCCCATCAGGGTTATACACCACGTAATCCTCGTGAACGAGCAACTCACCCCCGTAATCTGAGGAGTAGACTACACTCGACTCCTCGTTGTCATCGCGGTGAAAGACGTGCCAATCCCCACGAGGCTGGTTGCCAGCGGCTATTGCCTCGGCTGCCTCCGCCTCTGAACCATCTGAGCGTGTCCACTCAGAGCACATGAAGACGGGAATGGCATCCTCACGGAGGATGGTTTCGTCAGTGTGGGTTTTGATGGTATCCTCCACGAGGGCATAGTCCCCATCGTGGAGTTCCACGGCATCCTCCACGAGGGCATAGTCCCCATCGTGGAGTTCCACGGCATCCTCCGCAAGGGCATAGTCCCCATCGTGGAGTTCCACGGCATCCGCCTCAAAGTCGAGGACAAACGTGCCATCGTGGAGTTCGATGAGGTTGGTATCATCATGGTGTGCCCAACGGCTGCCGATGATGCCAACGCATTGAGACTCCCGCTGCTCCTCGCCGTCATAATCGACAACGAGGGAGTCAGGAACGCCATTGTTCATGATGAAACGATGTTCGCCCACATTGAAGCGGACGCCTTCGACTGCCGCAGCAGCCCCAGCAATGTCAGTTGTATCGGACATATTATTTATTTTGTTTTGGTTTACGATGGACTCTGGATTTGAAAACCAGCGGAGCGTTGAGTCCAAGGGTAACGCAATCGCTGGAGAGTTTGGAAAGAGCATCTCGGCTACGGAGATAGTCGAGAGCTTTATATACGCGGAGTTCGGATTTCATAATCTTAACAGGGTGTTAACGCATTGGGTAATTCGGGAACTCCTCCGTTTGTGTGCCTCTGAGCCACTGGTAAACTTCATCCCAGTAGCCCGCCCCTTCAGGTGTCTCCGACCAAGCGAACCCGAAGTTGACGACTTGAGACAGTATGTCCCCTGTGCACGGGGATTCAGTTAACCCATATATATCCTGCGGGTGGAAGGGCTGGGTCACAGATGATGGCATCCCGTTGTAAGACGGGCCAGTTGAGTCTGAGGTAGACTGGAGGAAGTTATGCTTCCACGCTGCACGAGCGAGGGGGCATGGGATCTCTTTTATTATTGATTCGAGGGTGGTGACTCCCTCTGGCACCGATAGGGAAAGGTAGTCTCCCTCTCGGTTCAATTTCTGAACCATCCAGCGTTGTTCAGTGGAGTTATCATCTCCGACCAGCCCCGTTGGAGGGGTGGCTACGAAGAAACTTGGGTAGCATCTGCCTCCACACGCCCCTAATATTATGAGGGCGTGCCCGTATCTCGTGGCTGCTCTGCCTATGAGGTTAGAGGTTGGCCATGCGGTGATGACACCGATGTCCCCATCGCCCATCGACCGAGCGATGACGGGGGTTCCATTTATGTTTTGTTCTACATCTATCATTGTGTTTGTTTTGGTTTGGTTTGGATCAGCTCTCTTTCTCCTACCCATCGTGGGTCGGACACGCCGTGCTGTTTAGCGTGAGATATTAACAGGGTGTTAAGATTACAGGGCATACACCAACACCATCAGCACATACACCATTGCACAAAGTGCAAGGGAGCCGAGCCAATAGCGGGTCATACCCAAGAGGGCGAAGCCGAGGAACGATGCCACGGCAATGATACAGAGGGAGGATACAGGGATCATGATTCACATAGGGGTTTGAGGTGATCGGGTGCGCCGTCCTCAATCCAGATGGTGAGCGCAGCGTGATACCATGCATCCATGTCGGACACATATTGGAGGGCTTTGAATGCGTCAGGCATACGGAACAGGAGCCAGTCATTTAGCTCCGTAGAATACGGAGGCTCAATGATTGTTTGGTTTGATCCGACAGTGAAGGGGACAAGATCCCCGCATGGATCAGAGGCATCGAAGCAGAAGTCATCTTCCACTTCCACGATCTCATGTGAGGGACTTTCGCCACAGAAGGTTCTAAGGATTGCGGTTTTCATTAGGATGTTTGGGGTTGGAGATTGGTCAACAGTTCGGAATAGATCTCATGACTAAGCTCACGGAGCGCAATCACGGAGATCAATTCAAGATCAAGAGAGGTTTTCTCTTGGGCTACCTTCAACACTTCGAGGGCAGTTGCGTGATCGAACTGCGAGCAGTCCTCCCACGTTGCGCTGAAGTTGTAGCGGCCACTGTCAAAGTGGCGAATGGCCGCAGTCTCCCCCTTCACGGCGATGGTGAAGGGGGTGCTAGTCAGAACCAGCGTGTCGCGATCCACATCAATGCGATTGAGGTGGTCGGTGATGAGGGCAATGGCTTTCTGATACATAAGTTAACAGGGTGTTAAGGTTAGGCGTAGAAGCAGAAGTAGCTTGCGTCTATCTTCTCGATCTCCTCAGTCGTGAGACCAGTGATCTCGCAGAAGTTCTCAAGCTGATCTGAATCATCCTCGATGTAGGTCATGTCGATGATGATGTCACCAGCATTAAAGTTCATATACCCCGAGTCGGAGTAGTCATCCTGCAAACGGCGCAGGGTTGCGGGGGTCGTCTCGCGGACGTGAATTATGTAATCGGACATAGTGTTTGTTTGGTTTGGTTTGTTCCCTGTCTCCGATTCCCCACCATGGGGCTGGAAACAGGATACAGGGAACAGGGTGCAGGGAGTCTTAACAGGGTGTTAAGATTCCCCGCACCGATTGGTTCACTTCAGTATTTGGTGTTTGGGTTGTAATAGCGGGAGTAGGGGTCACACGCTTCGATGGCTTGGGTGAGCAGACGATCTGCTTCCCTTGCCACGTCTTGCTCGGTTGCATCCTTCGCCCACGGCATAGCCGTGTCGAAGCCAACGACCCACTCGTCACCCTCTTGCTCAGAGTAGGTCAGTCCACTGTAGCCGACTTGTGCGCCGATTTGATAATACTGAGAACCATACCAAGGATGGTTCTTTGGCACGGCAACGTAGCCGTTCCACCTGCCACGTTGCAGGAGGTTGGCTTCCACCTCTGGCACTTCACGCACAATGACGCGGCACTTGTGCGCCTCATTCTTTACGAGACGCATGGCACGGATTCGATACGGCAAGTTGCCGAGAGACTGCATGATGGCGTAGCTGATCTCGTCAGCGGTCGGCAGATCATCAGCAGGAAGGGGGAGGGTGTGATCCTCCGCGTGATCGTCTCCAATGCGGAGCAGCATGGTGGCTCCATCTTGGAGATCAAGATTGATTGAGAACACGTTTGTCATATCAGTGGGTGTCTATGAAGTTGGCACAGAGGAAACGTGCTTGCTCACAGGGAGCTTCAAGCACGAGGCGGAGTGCCACGGAGCGTGGCATGGACGGGAGTGCGGCAGTCAAAGCCGCGAGGTATTGCTTCATTTGCTTTATTGGTTTTGGTTTGGTTGGGATCTTAACAGGGTGTTAACATCCGAAGCCCAAACCCCTGCACGGCGAAGCACAGGGGCGGGGGATTCGGAGGTCACTCACAGAAGATGAGTCCAACGAGGAACAGAACGGCGAAGAAGCCGAACACGAGTTGGCAGAACAGATCGACTGGCATATTAACAGGGTGTTAAGATTAGAGGGGGCGACAGAACCAGTGGAGAAGGGGACTGCCCCCCTTCTTGTCCAGTTCGGTGACTGAGATAACAGCGGCAAAGCTGAGTGCTAGAGGAATGAGGAAGGCGACATCCTCGGTCAGACCGAA
>Ga0208298_1000161_pt1 | contig 30404 bp, 42 predicted proteins | sample 14BtaG_FD_184088 | JGI IMG/M metagenome (GOLD analysis project Ga0208298, IMG submission 184088) | Marine viral communities from the Subarctic Pacific Ocean - 14B_ETSP_OMZ_AT15311_CsCl metaG (SPAdes) (version 2) | ecosystem: Environmental > Aquatic > Marine > Oceanic | place: Pacific Ocean... | reverse complement strand
TTACATCACGCATTGGCTCGTTCTTTAAGCCAAAGTTCATACAACGAAAGTTACAACCGAAGGTGCGTAGGAATACACTGGGTACTCCTACAAACTTGCCTTCGCCTTGTACTGAATAAAATGCTTCTGAATATCTTAGTTTCATTTGTTTAGCATCCTTGCACAAGTTAGGAATGAATTCTCTTGAAGACAATCACTCCAGATATGGGTTAAATAAAATCCTATGCCTACAATAAAAATAACTGCGGCAGCGCCATAAATTAGTTTCTCAATCATTAGCAACTAAACTCCTGTTGTAGTTTAATGTTATCAAAGAACTCTTTCTTTGTGCCTGCATCATCTTTAAATGCACCACGTAGTACTGTAGTTTGTGTTAAACTACTGTGTGCCATAATCCCACGGTTCTCACAACAACCATGTGTTGCTTGAATATATACACCTAAATGTTCTGCACTAGTTGCGGCTTGGATCTCACGTGCAATATCATTTGCAAGTTCTTCTTGTAGTGTTCCTCGACGTGAACACCATTGTGCAATACGAGTATACTTACTTAGGCCAATTAACTTATCAGCGGCAATAATACCAATATACGCAATACCTGCTACTGGCTGGTGATGATGTGAACACATACTTTTAAGTTCACTACGTACTACTAGCATACCTTCATAGCGGTCATCTGAATCGTTCGGAAATGCTGTTGCTGTTGGAATAGGATCATAACGTCCTGCCATAATTTCATTGTAGTACATTTTAGCAAGGCGTCTTGCTGTTCCTTTGCTGTTAGGATCTTGATACCTATCAATTATAAGTGCGTCTAGTACACTTTCAAATGCTGTAGTAGCTTCGTTGATAAGTTCTTCCTTATCACCTTCTTGCAACACGCCACTAATATTGTCGCCAGCCCAATAGCGTTGTTTTGCCTGTACTAGGCGGGCTTTAATTTCTTCACTTTTATTCATTTATGTCTCCGATGTTAAGGCAGTGGATTGCCTGTAGTATTTGTATTATATACTTTATTTAGGTTTTTGTCAACTAAAATGTACATTTAACATTTCAATACGATCAGTTGCCGCAGCCATTTTATCAAGTTCTTCTTGAATTGCTTCAACAATATCGCTGTGCTCACCAATACCAACACTCTGATGCATATATACTAAGATATTTGTTTTAGCACGTTCTAGCTCACCTTCGGCATGCATACGTGCGGCTTTTACTAATTGTTCTTTCATTTGCTTTCCTTTGCTTTCTGTCTGTCTTCGTATTCTGCTTTTTTCTCGAGGTATTGCTCCTCAGATAAACTGTGCCATCCACAGCATCTACCAGTAGGTGATCTTCCACAAGGACAACTCATTAGTTATGCTCCCATGGATATACCAGCCAAACATCTTCTTCAGCTTTGTTTACTTCGTGCCAATGATAATTTACCTCACCAAACTCACTACTTAAATTTTCAGTCATAGTAGCAAAGCGAACATTCTGACCCCATATGGTATTCCAGTTAGGATCGTTGGGCAAACAACCACTTTGCCAGTCTTGCTTAATCCACTCAAACGTAGAGCCAGTATCGTTAATGTCATCTACAATAAGAATGTTTTTCTTTGAATTTGAATTGCTTTTTACATTTTCCATAATACCGTCACGATCTAACTCTGACACATATCCAAATGCATCTTCTGCCATCCAACAGTTACTTTCGTTTGTTTCACCATCCTTGGCATCACGCAATCTAACTTTAAGTGTTTCCATACGACAATCTAATAACTGACTAATACGTAACGCAAGAGGTAATCCTCCTCTTGTAATACCTACAACATAATCAGGCATCCAATTGTCTTTGTACATTTTTATTACAATATCCATTGCGGCACTGTGCAAATCGTTGTAGGTATAGTAATGTTTTTTCATTTCTTCCATTCATCCATTTCAGTTTTAATTTCATCGCCTTCTGTGTCATTAGCAATTGACAAAGCCATTGCTTGTATATCATCAATAAGATTTTGACATGCTGCTTTATCATATTCTTTATAAGAGATCTCACTAAACTCGTTGCGAACTCGATGTAATAGAATAGCCTTGTCTTTCATTACGTTAATTCTTTTTATAAGGTCTTCGATAGTATGTAACATTAAAACGGTGTCTCCTCGTCATCTTGTTTGCCTTTCCAGTCCTGATGAACCATAGCATAAATTGTTTTAAAGTTTTCGTATGCCTTATTCAGTGCTGGATAGTCTTTGCACATATCTTCTACTTTAGCAACACTAGGCATTATATCTTCAAACTCAGTTTGCTCCCAAACAATTGAATCAGCCCAGTGTGTGTCATCAATTGTAATAGTAGAATTAGCATCAATAGAAATATTAGAATAATCCTGATCTAAAGTTATAGTACTAATTGTATCAGATGTATAAACATCTCCATACATTGTATTATTTGATATATCAATGGTATATGTGTCGTTGTCACTCATTTACAATTGCCTTATAAAGTTCTGTACCGCTAAAGAAATCTTTGTTTAATTTTGTACGTTGTTTTTCTAGTGATACTTGTAAGTCGGTAAAGTTTTCCATATAGTTTACAATTTGTGCAATAACTTTGTCCTTGTGATGCAGATAAGCGTCATAGTTTTCGGTCCATTCACTTGGATACTTAAACTCAGGTAGTGCCATTTCACTGTAGCTGAGTCTGTTTGGCACCATAGGAATAGCATCTACTAATGCACCTTCGTACCAACTAATACCAAGTGTTTCTTGTAAGTTAGCTGAGAACACCATCTTTGCTTCGCCTAACAAATTATGATATTCATTCTTTGTAAGTTGTTGTTCTTGACATACTACAAACTCGTATTGAGGTAAACGCATTGCAAGATCTCTAAAGATATCAACTTGTTTTTCAGGAGCAACACGATGTGGGAACAAGATTAAGTCTCGCTTCTCCATACCTTTGTATTGTGTTAAACTATCCTTTAGATACTCCATAGGCCATCCTACACGATGTATTTTGTCCCAATCAATTGCATAGTCTTCATCAAATACATCTGTAAACATATCAATATGAAAGTCACTTGCAAAAAAGTTATCATCATAACATTCAAACATTGACATTTCAGCATGTCTTACCCAAGGCTTGTCGCCTATAAGTCTACCTAAGAAGTCTTGTGGATCATATGAACCAGCATGCCATAAACCACCAATACGGACATCGACACCGAGTAACTCTGCCATATACTTCAACTGTATAACAGTAGGGTTCCAAGCATCAGTGTATAAAAAGTAGTCATTATTTTTAATTTCACCATTAGCAAACATTCTGCTAATTTCTAGCATTTGCTGTGACTTGTAATTGTTTGTTCCAGCAAAGTTAAGAAATGCCCCAGGCGTAGTTGCCTGAGGTACTTCTCCACCACTAATAACTACAACATTATTATTTGTAGCTCGCCGCAGTTGCTTTGGAAGATATTCTTTCCATTGCTTAGTATAACGTGTATCTACTGCTTCGATGTCTACAATGTAGATGGTCATTAGTTTCTCCGATTATTAAACTGTCGTCCTTCATTGCGAGCCTTAGCACGAAGCCATCCTTGATACTTCTGATACGCAATCCAGTTAGGATCTTCTTTATTATAAAGTGCTTTTTCATTAAACACTTTACCTTCAAACCGACAATAATCTCGATATGAATCTAAATCGTTGAATACTCTTGTATACGCATTACGATTAAAGTTAATAGTCATTTTAAATAATCCTCTTATTATGACTTAGGGTAATAAATAGAACAGCCGTTTTCGTTGTCTTCTGCAACACTAATCTCTACAAATCGGCCAGGATATTTTGTAGCGATTTCTTTGTACAAGTCATCTGCAATCATTTCACAGCTCTTGTGATCAAGCTCTAGTACGCCTTCGACGTCATAGAGTCTTTGCATCCAGCGTTTGAACTGAATGAATTCAATGTCGCGATCGTTGTGAAACACTTCGATGCGAATTTTAAAGTGGAAGATATGACGATGTGGAATACCAAGGAATGATACGTCATCCCAATCGCCGGTTGCTAGTTTAGGATCAGTGTCTGCACCAGGGTACATATGTACACCTTCTTTAGCAAAGGTTACCCAAATACTACGTTCTGCTTTATTCATAGCTGTTTCTATTGCCATTTTTGAGTCTTCTTCTCTCATTCTACGTCCCATGTAATTATGATACGATTCTTGTTGTGTCATAGTATTAAGTATACTTTCATTTAATTACTTTGTCAAGACCATATTTGCTCCAGTCCGTAAATTTATTACGATCCATCAAATCATGCATATTGTGACACCAAACACCTGGATTAGATTCTCTAAATCCTTTATCATCTATTTTTAACATAGCATTATAACCCCATTGTTCGATAAAGGGTACTACAACACGTAGTTGCGGAATAAAATTGTCATATTCTACTAGTGATCCATCTAAGAACCATTCTAAATTAATAGTACTTGGAATGTCTAAACTACATAAGTATCCCTTAATTAAGAATTTTGAAATAAACTTTTCCCATCTTTCAAAGTCAGCTGACTTTGTAGGGTTATAACTATGATTTGCACCAAAGAATATATGTTCACAATCGTTTTGTTTATAAAACTTTATAATTTGATTATGATCTTGTATACCAGTTACGAACATTGTCTTTTTACCGAACGCAGGAGTCTTTTCAACTTCTAAACCGACAAACAATTTTGCATTGTCGCTTTCGCCTGTTTTGTATTCTCGTTTCATGTTAATGCCTTTAATTCACTTTCTAATCTGTGTATTTCGTCTTTAAACCAAAGTTTTTGAGTTTTCATCCGATTAATTACTAACTCATCTTCACGTTTACTATAACATACTTTTATTTCATTGTCAAGCTCTCGATGTTTTCGATATAGTTCTTGTAAGTATGTTGCTAATTTATTATGCTTATCTGTAAATTCAGTCATTGCGTCGACCACTCTTTAAGTTATATAATTCATTTTGCATCATAAATTTTTGTCCTTCAAACTGTTTAATTTTATCTTCAGAGTACTCTTTATCCTTCATAGTAACTATTAATGTTTCTAATTCAGAAATTGAATCTTCTAAAAATTTAAGTTTATCGTTAGGATTCATTCAAATAATTCTCCAAATTTAGTTTGTGCATTTACAGTCTTTTTACCAATAGCACCACGAGTTCCGATGATGCTCATCCAGAATTTTGAATAATCTTCTATAAGTGCTTCGGCACGATCTCTACTATCAGTGGCAAATATTTCATTAACTACGTCTCTAAAGTATAATCTATCAAATCTTTCTTCAACAAGCATCTTAGGTACAATACCGTTATCGTATTGCCTATTTGCTTCTTGCACAGCATTAATATGCATCCATACATTATGACCCATCATTAGTGCATAAGAAAAACTATCCCAAGATGTTTTTCCTTCCTTACCAATTTTGTTTAAGTCACCTGGACCATAAATACAAATATCTTTTGCAGTCATACCTAATGTTATAGGACTATCTTTAAAACTAGGATGTTTGCCTTCTCTTACAAATGCTTGACTAAATGGTGTTATATCTTGTGAAAGTCCTTTATCGTCGATGCTTGGCACCATTCGATACACCCATTTAGTTCGATCTTGAGTTTCGAGTTCGCAATAAATCTGTCCATTAGCTGTTGCAAGGAATGGCGATGCACAATCAAAAGTAGCAGTAAAGTTTTCGTTGTGATGTTTTCTTACTGCACGTTGAATGTCTGTTAGTAATGTAGCCCATTCTAGTTTAGATGTGCCTAAGAAGTGCATTACATCGTGTACACCCTTTTCCAGTAGTCCGTCAAATCTCAATGCAACTAGACGTTTAAGAACCAAATGTACATCACACATGTTCTGTCCACCCATTGACCAGCCATTAAAGTGTGTGTCAGGATATTGTTTAGGGTCGCAATAGTCTTTCATCTGTTGATACCAGTCTTCAGCATCAGCATGATTCTCACCTTGCAAAACATTTAACAATTTACAAGCACCTGTTCTATGCTTCATCCAGTAGTCATTGTTAATGCGTGTTGCGGCAACTGCTTCTGCGTATGTACTAATACCTGTTGCTTTTGCACCTGCTTCTGAACGTGACACCCATGCTGGAATATCAAGCACCATGCCATAGTCCATATATGCGTCCATCCAACGAAGAACTCCGTCACGTTTCTTTTGTGCTTTAGGACAATTAGGATCTTTCCAATCGCCTTCCCAAACACCTTTACCAATTTGGAAACCACCTGAGTCACCTAGTAACCAAGTGTTTTCTCTGTCACGGTTTCGAATCATGTCTTCTTTTGGTACGTGCTTAGTTGTGTCTAAGTCAGCATGTCCAGCTGAGTACAAACTCCATTTGTACTGGAATGCACCTTCTTTGGCATTAAGATAATTTAGACTTTCAACGCCATGAGTAAGATTAGATGGTATTCTAGAGTTATCTACGTATTCGCCGTAACGCTGTTTACCTACATAAGTAGCATAGAAACCACTTAGTGCTGGGAGAAATCTAGCGTAGTCATTTTGTGATGTAGTTAAGTCTTTATTCATCATTCATCTCTAATCCTCTTCTTTTCTAAACTTAGTTTATCTTTGTAACTCATTATATATGCAGCCGCCGAAAGTACTAGTATAGCACCAGCTTCGGCCATTAGTACCAAAGGATCAGCTTCTTTAGAATGCAAAACAATAAGTCTACAAAGTGCAGTAATAGCAATAATAATTGGTAATGAAACAGGTATTCTATGATTTGCAAAAAACGCTCCTACCATTCCTATTATTTCAGTATATATGAATAACATGAATAAGTCAGCAAGTTCTATCTTTCGCAATAAGAACATTTCGTATATATCTACACCAGCCGCAACAACTGTTAGGCTGCCGATAACAGCCAACATAAGTTTTTCAGTTACGATAGTAGTCCAGTGTAGATTAATTTTTTTCATTACTTGCTCTGCGCTGGCAAAATGTAATCATATGTTGCCATACCTGAGTTTACACTAATCTTCATTGCACCTTGGTCTGAAATGCTCATAGTAGCATCGCCGTCTAAGTTTAGAATTGATTGTACCTGTGCTACTGGCCAACTCCATGTATGTGCTAATGTACCTTCAATACCTTTGTGAAAGTCAAACTCGCCTGCGTGTGTACTTGCGTCACCAAAGCTGAATACTAAATTACCAGATTCAGTTTTTACATTGAATGTAGGCTCTTCGGAGTGTGCCGCACTTTGTAGTTTCATACGTGCAATAGCTTCCATACTTGGAGTAAATTCTACAGCCCATTGAGCGCCTTTGAACTTAACAGTCTTTAGCTTTTCTTCAATAATTGCTTTGTTCATAAAGCGATAGTCATTTTGAAAGTCACCTGCTGAATTTTCAAAGTGAATATGCGTTGGAATTGTTTCGCCGTTACGCTCTGCTTGTACTACATCAATCTTAGCATCTTTTTGATACTCTGGATTTTTTAAGTGTAGTGCTAACTTATCTAAGTTAGGCATACCAAATGTACCTGTAAACTCTGATACCGGTGCTGTTGTTTCTGCTGATAAAATAACAGAACGATCTTCTGCCATTGAATCAATTGATGTGCTTGTGTCTGCTGTTACTTTAACTAATGACAAAAAACCTAGTGCATGTGTGTGTGCAACTACGTCTTGTAAGATATCTTTCATACTGTTTCTCCGTTTTGTAAATATATTATATTATCTAAGTTGTTGTTTGTCAAGAACTTTTCTACCGAATATTTAGGTTCGAAGCCCAATGACGACATTTTTTCTGTATTTGCGCATGTCCACTTGCGCTCTCCTGGGGTATTTAGACGGACGGGTAAATTAGGAGCAAGGTTTTGAATCCTAATTGGAACTCCAGTACCAATATCAATAGTACCGTTGATATGCAACTTATCGATTAATATCTCTATAGCATCTAATATATCTTCTAAATGAATAAAGTCTCGATAATGGGTAGTTGTATATTCTAATGTATTGTTTAATAATTTATTAAAGAACATTGTTTCTCTCGGACAGTTGTCGCTGTACACTGTGTGGAAACGCATTCCTAGTGTATTAGGATAACGTTCTGCTAATTCTTCTAACACATACTTAGACGCCGCATAAGGGTTCAAATCGGGCTCGTAAGCACTTGAACTACTTGCATATAGTATACGTGTATCAGGGTAACGATTAAACAATCTACGTGATGCTTCTACATTGTTGTTCCAGTAACTTGCAGGATCTTTAAGGCTTTCACGTACTCCGCTTTTACCAGCCAAGTGTATAATTAAATCAAATTCTTCATTAAATTCTACGTCTAATAAATCATCACCGTCTACAAGATCAAATCCAATTACTTGATTATTTTTACGAAGTCGTTCTAACAGTGCAGAACCAATGAACCCTTTATGTCCAGTTAGCATAATTTTCATTTAAAATCCTCCACGTATCCTGCCAGTCCTTTACATTGTGTGACTTGCTTGGGTGTGTTAATATTTTCGCCAGCGGATAATCATTTCCGCCCTCCTCTATCTTATCACCGAAGAATATAATTCGATCGAAGGAATTAAAATCTTTTATAATTTGCGATTTATCAAATCCGGTAGGATAGATATCAATACCAGTCTCGCCGCCAACTGCTGCCGTTAAGTCTTTATAATCAAGATTAACTTGAAATGCAATACTTTCACGTTCTCTGTGTGCTAAGTCATGTTTGATATAATTTTTTCGTTGTTCTAATGTACAGTTGCGTCCTACAATACTAAAATTTAAACATCCGGGACGTTGTTCGATATGATTGCCTGTTCTTAACGGAAAGCTACTGGTTTGTAACCACCCTTGTAAAAATGTTATTAAACTTTTTGGTGCAGTCCAGTTGTTAGAGCGTATGTTAACGCCGTTACTGTAAACATCATTACCAGAACAGTTATACGCAACCTTTACTGTATTATATAACTCTTCTCCTAACTGTTCGACAGTTTTATCTTTATCAGAACCTGTAACTAAGTATACGTCATGTGTATTACAGAATTCAAGAAAGAATTTACTAAACTCTAGATCAATAGATTGTCTGCTTGGTGTAAGTGTACCGTCTACATCAAATACAAATTTATTCATAAATCTGACTCACTAACGCATAAAGTGCGTTCATTAATTACAAGTTTATCTAGTTCAGTTTGTGCAACTAAACATTGTTTTTCTGTTTTGAACGTATCATAATGAGTGTATTTTAGTTCGCACTCGTCGTCTAAACACACTACAGTACTAATAACAAATAGTATCCACATCATACTTCACATACCCTTCTTCTTAGATCACTTGTGCTAAATCTGTGATCACGTTTATTAAAGTGTAATTCTATTCCACGCTTACGGCAAACATCTTTTCCAGTAAATTCGTCTTCTTTGTATTCTTCACCTAAGAAGCGTACATCAAGTTGGAATAGTTCTAGTATATCAATCAAGTCCTGTTCTGTTTGATAAGGCACAATCTCATCTACTAATTTAAGTGCATTAAGTTGTGCATAACGTTCTACCATTGTTTGCACAGGTTTGTTTTTTGTATCTGGTCTATCAATTGTAGGGTCACTTTGTAGTCCTACAATAAGATAATCGCAATTTGCCCTAGCTTCACGCAACATACCAATATGCCCTGCGTGAAGTAAATCAAATGTACTACATGTAAATCCTACTTTCATATTACACTCCTATTTCTTATAATACTATATTTAGATCAAGATGTCAACCACTAAATACAATATGGAAGATGCTTTCACTAATGCCTTCTTTGGCGTAGTACGAGATGCCCAGGAAACATCAGGGTATCAATTACCTGTTCATCTTGAGCATTATATCGTTATGGTACTTGCAATACATATCGATAAACCTAACTGGCACCCCGAACATTCTTTTGCAAAAGCATATCTTAAAATGAATACTAGATCTAATGCAAAAGAACTAGGTGATACTTGTCTTTTTGTTTCCGGAGTATTTCCAACCTTCGGTACTAAAAAGGGATTGTCTAGATCATACTTTCGTAACATTGGAAAAACATCTTATAGTCAAATAGACGGAGAACTTTTTTCTGATCTTTCAATACACTTTGACTTTCTAAGTGATTTTATAGATATTGCTATACATACTCCTAGTGTTATTAATCTCCAAAATCAAACAAACTATGGAATGTAGTGTGTTGTTTAGTATCTTCTAACGGATAGTTAAGCACACCGATCAAGTTGTCCAGTTTGTTATCAATAATAGTTTCTGCCATAGCAGAATCATCAAACGGTAGTTCTTTAAACCATTCTGGAATACGTAGTTCATCTGTTGGATACGCAACACTTGTGTAACCCAGTGGATTCTGTTTTAGTTTGCAAACAATAACCTTCATACCATCTACAATCTCTTGCGAATACTTGTCGCCATTCATACGCTTGAGTGTATTCCAGTTGATACTTGCTCTTACGTGTCCAGGCATGTTTGCTTTGCCTTGCTTCTCTTCAAGACGCTGATAATGTCCAACTTTGTTTGCACGTTTGGGCGAACCTTTCTCCCAACCAGGACGATCACTAAACTCTTTTCGGAATTCTGTAATACGATCTAACACTTCTTTTTGTGGAACATCTGTAAGTACCATTGTCAGTAATTCTTTTAGGAAGTCTTGCATAAACACAGGAGTGTCTGATCTACGCAAGTCTAAGCCCATTGCCTTTACTTTGCCGGGCTTGCCATCTGTGTCACTTCTAAAACCTTCAATGTCGTACACTAGTGCCGCATAACGCTTCTTAGTAATATACAATCCGCTTTCTGCAACAATCTCTCTAGCTGCCGCAATAACATCTGAACGACTTTTAGGACAATGAAATGCCTCTAACATAAACTTTGGAAACGTTTCGTTAGCCGCTTCGCATATTTGATCGTAAAGAGTAATTACATTATCTTTACCCCACGGAATATGTCCTTCGTTAATATCTTTTTTAAGTGTTGGGTATGCACTAAAGTAACAAGAGTCAGTATCACCGTATATCATTGCTTCGCCTACATGATCATATTCGCCTGTAATAGTTTTGTTAACTTCTGCTGACATATGTTTAACAATAGTACGACCAGTTAGTGTAGTAGATTGACCGATACGTTTATCAAAGAATCTACAACCAGGATTAAGAATAGCACCATACAAACTGTTCAAGTTAATCTTTTTAACTAACTGTCGCTTGTCCCAGTATTCAATCTCTGCTTCGTTGCCTGCATCTTTTGCCTTCTTCAACATTTTCTGCATATCTTTACGTTCAGCATACCAACGCTTTAGTAGTCCAGGAATAACGCCTTCAAATTCTGTTGTAAAGATTGTGCCATTTGAACTAAGCATCCAAGGCATTTGCGAATCAAATACCAATTGATAAATCTCTGCGCCGCTTAATACATCACTGCCACCTGACTCCCAGTCAATAGTTAGTGGAATATCTTTGCGTTGCTCCATTACAGCTTCGTATTCCTCTGTACTAAAGCGTCCTTCCCAACTACCTGCAAAGGATTTCTTCTTCAATCCCATATCTTCTATTACACGAGCATCTGAAATGTCTGGACGTATTTGTCCTACAACAGTTTCTGGCGCCATATTTAATGCACGAATCACACTAGGATACAGTGAATTCAAATCCATTGAGCCAATCCACTTGTGCAAGCCCTTTTTAGGAAACGCAACATATGCACCTGCGGCTTGTGTGTTTTCGTCATCACGCTTGGGCCTATTATTTACTTGCAAGCCTCTATTGTGTGCTTCGTTAACAATACCTTGCTCTGTAACAGCAACAGCACCCATTGTTGTTTGTAGCATCACAGTGTTTTCATGTGCAACAGTATTACTAAGATCAATAAAGCGCAGTTTCTTGTCTAACTTGTCTAGTAGTGCAGTATCTTGAATGTTGTATTCAATAAACTTGCGGAAATCATTGTTATACAACTGATCCAGTGTACCTTCATATGGTACTTTGTTTTCGCCTACTTCAATTTCACCAATAGCGTCTAGTCGATATGTATGACGTTCTTCATATGTGTACTTACGATATAGTTCTAAACTATCTAAATGTACACGACCTACTAGATCGAATGTAACAGCAGCCTTACCGTACTTTTCATATTCACGTTTCTTAGGAAGTTGTCCCCACAAACAGAATCTACGTGTGTCATCTTTGCTTAGTACACGCATAGTTCTGTTTACAGTATACGGAATATCATAACCTTCACTGTTCCAACCTGACAAAATATCAGCATCTTCAATCAGCGTTAAGAAAGTGTCAATCATTTCACCTTCTTTTTCAAACAGCATAACATTGTCAATACCTTCAAGTTCTGCTTTTGCTTGATCCATTGTAAGCGTCTTGGGAGGTACTGCTAAACAGATCATTGTTTCTAACCATTGTAAGTATATACTAATACTTGTAATAGGCATAAAAGGATCTGCAGGATCAGCAAACCCACGCTCTGGATCAAAATCAGTCTCAATATCGAAAAATGCAATGTTTAGTTTAGGTGCATCTTGATTAAGATAGTTTTCACTCAAACATTGAAAGATTGGATTAATATCGCTTTCAAACAATTCTTTGTCGCGGTTAATAGCAACTTCTTTTCGAAAGTCTTTTGTGTTCTTACATATAATACGACTTAGAGGATCGCCGTACACACTCTTGTACTTGCCTCGTTCGTCCTTATAATAAAATGTATATTTTGCTTGATATTCGCGGTATTCTCTTTTACCGTCTTTGCGTTCGACTACACGGATCATATCTTGATCGCGGTCAAACAGTGCGTCTACATAACTCATTTATTCTCCTGTTGTTTCTGGCCAACTAACCTTCTACATGCTCGTAAGTGAGCGACTCTATAGTATATATTACAATACGAATAATTGTATCATAGCAATTGAATTCATTACAACAAACCATGCACATAAAACAATAGCAAATCCGGCTCGTCTAATGATTGTGCTTATTACACCTAATATGCTACCAAACAAATAAAGTGGAATAAATATTTTTGTCGCTGGATCTAACACTGTGTATGTTAGAATTGCACTTGCTGATATTAAAAGGATTGCTTCTAATAATTCACAATAGAATGCAAATGGCGAAAGCTGATAACTTTCTTTAAAAAACCGTATTACTGCTTTCACTTGTCATATCCTAGGGTAGTAACAAGAGTTTCAAGATCATCGTATGCATCAGCATGTGAATCCCAATCACGTTTCATTGCAACTTTAATTGCTTTATTAATTAAACTTGGTTTAATATCTAATTCTTCTGCTACTGCTTTAACAGTATCTTTAAGACCTGCATTTAGATCTTCTACTTCTTGTAGTACTGTTACACCTTCTTTAACTAGTCGTTCTAGTTTTGCTTTTTCTTCAGCACCATAGGTACGGTCACTCATGTATATTACCTCCGTTAAGTTAAGTTAATTATACATTATATTTAGATTAAAGTCAAGTAGAAAATACTTTTTTATTATCAAAAGCACGTTCCCATCCAAAGAATTGTGCCTTGTAATCTGAATGGTCATCTGAGCTTAGATTTTCCCATTCGTGTTTGCGTTGATATAAACGCATTGCGCCTTCATACCAGTCAGTATTATTGATGATATGTTCGAGACGTTCTTTTGCATCGTATGCTTCTTCTACACTATCAAAGTCTTGTTCGATGTGTATTACTTCCATTACAATGTCGTGTGTTACATAGTCTAATGAAAAGTCAATGCCCCACTTAGGTTTAATGTTAAGTAGTTTTTGTAGTATAGGACGATTCACGCATACTTGTTCGATTTGTTCTCTTGCTTCACCACCAAATGCATAACGTGTTAACAGCATACAATGATCCAATACAAGCCCGTGTTCGCTTTGTTCTATATCGCGATACCACTCTTGCACAGGTGCAATATGAAATTGTATTTCTCTATTAAGTTCTACACCATTTGCTTCATAGTGTAAGTGTTCTAATGGTGTTGGAACTTCGTAGCCGTCTTTGTCAAAGTCTTTGAATGGAAGTGTTTCTACTAATGTTCGGTCAATCGGAGTTTCGAGATATGGGTGATTTGTAAATTTAGGTTCTAGATTTACTAAATTCATCTAACTCTCTTCTTAATCTTTCAGAAATAGATTCAGTTTTTTTATTCTTTTCAGCTTTGCTATATTTGTCTTTTAGTCTGCCTAGCTCTTCTTGACTAGCACCATTACGTCCTGCTGCGGCCGCTTTTTTCATATATTCTTTGCCGTGCTTTTTAACACCAGTGTAATATTGTAATCCACTTTCGTTTGTTTCTTCATCTTCTTTTTTGTTAGCCATCTTAACAATGTTATCAAAGATAGTTGCAAACCTTGGTTCAGATAAAATTTTAATTAGTGCTTCAACATATGGACCTAATGCTTCTCTTTGTTGCGGAGTTAATACTTGCCCGTCAACTGCTCGTTGCAAAGAAAGTTGTATCATTTGTACACTGGTCTTATCAGCCACATCCTTACGTGTACGTTGTATTCCACGCATAAGTCCGCCGTCATCTTCTCCTACCAGCTTATCTTTTAAAGGATGTTTAGTTCGCCCTGGCTCTGCACTAGGCATTAAGTCTTTGCCTTTTGCTTGCCCTGCACTACCTGTTTTTTGTGATTCGTTAACTATTACTCCAGCAAGGGCAGCAAAGTCATTTAAACTATAATTACCTTCAACAGGCATTGTACCCTTTGCTACGTTTACACTTTCTTGTAGATAATCTTTAGCAGGAGTAACACCTTCTTGCGGGTTAGCTGCTTGTGCTTGAAGTTTTGCTAGATCTTCTTTTGGATCTGTAGGATCTATTTGAAATAGTTTATTTTGTAGTGCATGAAAGTCCATTAGTTACTCCTTATGCTGGCACACAATTGTTAACTCTGACGCCGCCCTTCATCTTTGTCTTAGGGTTACCAATCTTTTTACCCTTCCAACATTTTGGATCTAAGCGTTGTTTTTCTGCTACATACTTGTCGCCATCTGCTGCTCTTGCATTACCACACTCTGAACAAACTTCACTTGATTCTCTCGCTATTTCTTTTGCAACTGCACGTTGTAATTTTTCTTCAATAGACTCCATACCGGCATGCATTGCAGCCATATGTTTCTTATATTTTTTAGTACCTTTTTTATGCGGTGACTTGCCTTCACTAACAGCGTTACAATCACACTGCTTACATGTTGGAGCACATGTGCAATCTTCTGCTTTTACATCAGAACCACAACAGTCATCGGAGCAATAACCTTGTTTGGCTTCATTTACACCCTCACCAAATTTCATATCATAATCAAGATTGTGGTATACAGAACTAACATAATCTGCTGCTTTAGTAATCTTAGCTTGTTGCCAACCTTCTAAGCCTTCTGCTTCGCTTACGCCTTTGAGCATGTCGTGTAGTTTGATAGCATACTTTGCAATTTTATATAAGTCGGCACGTGCCATTTGTACTTCGTGGTCAGCTTCTGCTCTTCCAGCTAAGTCGGCTAAACCTTCTCTAATCTCTTTATCTCTCATTGAGTTGCTCCAATACGTATTATAATGTATTTATGTCTTTTTAGTTTTAGGCTTCTTTTTCTTTGTCGGCATATCTAAAGCATTTTTTGCAGTACCGTCTGTATTTTTTTGTTGGCGACTAATAACTGGTCCAATGCCCATCGCTACACTTGCTACGGCTCCTGCTGTTGTTTCACATAATTCATTTATTTTCATTGTATTTCTTCCAATATGCGTTGCGTTCGTTTGTACTTGCTCTACGTGCTTCGTGTTCTTTATATTTAGTTATGTAGTGTGCAAGCTCTTCTTTTGTCATTTCTTTTTCTTGCCTGACTTCATATTAGCACACCAGTGATACATTTTAGCCTTCTCACCACTTGCATTTTTAGCACGTTTGCGTAGTGCTGTTACACTACCGTTACAACTTGCACCTGACTTCTTTACTCTACCAGGTCGGCTTTTGCCTTTTTTCTTACCATCAGCAAAGTTTTCTATTGTTTGCTCTTCCCCAAATAATCTTTGCAACCATGTTTTTTTATCATTTTGAGGTTCATCAGGGTCTGGATTGGTTAAAGTATAAGCTACAAGGCCGGGTTTGGCATTACCATTAACTTCAATATCCCATTCAGATTTGTCGCCCCACATCTTTAAAAATCTTTTATAAAGTCTTGCTCTATTGCCGTCTTCTTTATTTGCATAGAAAGTTATTTTTTTAGTACTGGTTTTGTCTAATTGCTCCCACCATTGTAACATAGCAGATTGGACTGTTGCAAAAATTCTAAACTCGTCACCTTGACCACTTCGGCCCATATTCTTATTAGACTGACCTCTTGCAAATTCTATTTCATAAATTCCAGCAGGATCTTCACTAATATGAATATCTAACGCACTGCCATCGTCAATTTTTCCAATAGCACTTGATGGACCTGTTGGTTTCAAATATTCCCATGTTATAGGATAAGGATTATCAAATGCTTCAGTAACTGCGGTTTCTTGTAACTTTTGACTCATACCAATTTTTTCAACATAATCGTTGAGTTCTTGTGGTGAATCCCATACACGCACAGGTATGCCTTTGCTCTCCAGTTGTTTCAACTTTTCAAGGTTTTGTGGATCCTCTGCTGTGTTTTTCAAAACGTGAGCAGTTTTAATTTTGAATTCATTGACAACAACTTCGTCCCAATCGTCTTGTGTGCTGCCAGGATTATCCATATAGTAAAACAATGCTTTTCTCACGTGCTCTGCGTGTTTTAACATTATTGAGTAAGTGCCGTCTATATAATCTTTGATTACAATATTTTGTGTTTTACCATCTTTTGTTGTGGCAAGACTTTTTCCAAACTCTGTCCATTTATTACCAGCATCTATATCGCTGTCGTATGTTACATCTGGAGCATATTTTTTTAACAGAGTTTTAAGTAAATCAGCCATTTCACTGTATAACTTAACAAGTGGTTCACCGTGTTCGGATGCTGCCCTTACCAAGTATTCTAATGTTATCCAACGCATTCCGCTTTTGTCAGGATCACTCATAATATCTTGTTCAAATGCGCCAAGCAAGTTTGCGTCTAATTCAAAGATAACACCGCCGCCACCTCTAACACCTCTGTCATAGTGACTGTGATGCATATAGAAGAAACTGCTAATACTTTTTTTCTTGCCTTGTAGGTTAATCATATTGTCAATGTTTTGAACACCAGTCAAATGAAATGCAGTTACTCTTTGTTTTTTTGGTGTAAGTTTGTTTAATATACTACTTGACAACGGTAGCCACAATCCCCATATAGGATCACCTTGATTGGATATAAAGTCACCTGGTTGGAATATTTTCGATGACAAAGAGCCTGTATCGGATTGATTGTTCCAAGGTTGTTCTTTTAACGCTGATTTAATCTCACTATATCTCAAACAAAGGCCCCTTTACCATTTTATCATTTTGACTTATAAGATATCTTTTTATTTTTTCTTTAAATTCTGGAGTAATGTGTCTTGCACGATTAACTGCACCCTGGAAAAATAAATGTACTTCTACTGGTACATCGCCGTGTACTTCCAGTATAGCAGCCATTCTACTACGTCCTTCATGTCCACGCACTTCTGGTATTTGACTGTCATCGTCGTCAACTGCAATTTGTAAGAACGGTGCACCGATGCTGCCGCCGTCTTTTATATGTTGTACAACTTTAGGTACTGGTGGATGTCCGTTGCGACTTGCTGCTAAATTTATGAATACACTTGGTTTCATTTTAACACGCATCCCGCGATAATCAACTTCTTGGTTATACGGAACAGCACCCCAACCGTTTCTATTGTCAATTTTGACATCTTCGATTAGTGTGTGGCCACCTTCGATAATAGCCCATTCCATTGCTGTATAACGTGGCCGTTCTTTTTTAGCTTCAGTTTGTAATACATCTCGAGCTGTACGTATTGCACGTACCCCTTGTGGATGATTAGGATTAATACCTACAACTTCCCCATTCATAAGTTCGCTAATGTTTGCTGCTTTTCCTACACGATCCAATACTTGGTGTAGTTTATCGTTTGGATCATAATTTCCACTTTCATAACCTTTTTTGCCACGCACTTCTACACGATGTTTTTCTTTTGTATCTTGTATGTGTAGTACATCCATAACAGTATCACGTTCTAAACGTAACTTAATACCTTCAGTAAGACCTAAGTTAAAAAGAACATTAGTACTTTTGCCTTTTACTTTTTTACTTAGTGTAGGGGGCTTGCCGTCTTTGTCTACAGTGTTGCCAAACTTAGCAGCCTGTGTTTTTATTTCGTTAGGACTAACATCGGGAGTAGTGTTTACACCTTTTACAATTCTACCATCTTCTACCAGATCGCACATCTTCATTGTGTACGGTCCTTATCATCAATAGCGCCTCCGCTGACCCAAGCTGTGCAATTACGTGTACCTGCGCATTTGAAGTGTAAGAAATTACAGTAACCAATATCTGCTTTATGTATTGTTGCCATTGCATCAGCGTTTGGTTCGTCGCCTTGTATGCCTGATTCTATACAAGACCACATCTTATCACTAACATCAAATGCTGCACATACGTTACAGGTCATTGTTTTTGCTGTTTTTTCGTCTATCTTCCATTGCTTTGCTGCATTTTTCCAATGGTTTCCTGGTTTGTCTGGATTAGCAGGTCCGTACATATATCCGTCAATTGCATTTTGACGATTTTTTAGATTTATATCTACATCTTGTGTAGCTATAGGGCAACCTTTGTTTGCTGCTTCTACTAAATTAATATAGCTTCTCATCACTTACGTCCTCTAAATCCACGTGGCATATTTTGTCCTTGCATCTTAGGCTGACTAAACCATAGCTTGAACCATTCTTCATCGCCTGTTTTGATATTTTGTTCACGTTCTTTTTTTCGATTAGCATTAGCAGCATCACTAATGTTCTCAAGAGTGTACTCTGTGTAACCTTTAAATTCTTTTACACCAGCAAGCTTCTTAAGTTCATCGATACTACTATACATTATACTGCAATTCCCATTCCTTGCCTTATAGCAGCAAACATTTCGTCAGCTACTTCTTGACGTGGAACACCTTGCTTAAATGATTCTAAATCATTGTCAGCGGCCGCTTGACGCATTTTACTTGCGCTCATACCTTCTGCACCATCTGCATCTGGATCACGTTCGCCTGCACTTACAACTTTGATTGAATCAAATTTATAGTCTTTTCCGTTATACTTATTGATTAAGTCTTCAAATGCTTGCACACGATCTGAGCCTGCTATGTATATAAGATCTTTATACCCAAGTTGTTCTATTTTTTGTAGAGCTTGAATAATTGTTTTAACTTCAGGATGTCCAATATTAACCATTGGAAAGAAAAACTTTGCGTAACGTAATTTGTCATTGAATGATAATGGGTCTGTTTTGGGCTTTTGTGATTGACTAAGGAACACATAGTGGTCACCGTCTAAACTTTTAATTTTATCCACAAGTTTTGCATGTCCTATAGTAGGAGGATTCATGCGGCCAAATGCTATTACTGCTGTAGATTTATTTTCATATAGACTTCTTAGACGCACGATACGTTCCTTTATTACAGTTTGCCATTTCTTCTGAGTGAATTTTTTGTGCAAGTTGTGCTCTTTCTTGTTCCCCAAAAAATTTCTCAACTGGGAATGCAATAGAAAACTTTTTATGATATTGATCACATGCACTATCTACTAACGGCATTAAATCTTCAGTTTTAAGAGAGTTCATTTTGCAAGCCATTGGATAATATTCTTTACGGTAAAAATCGTTATCGTTTACCATGAATGTATGAACATCATCAACCTTGTCCCACGGAACTTCTTGATTTATAAATTCTACAATTTTTACCATTTTCTGCAACTCCAGTAACGTGCCTTATGACGTGGTCCTGGATTATCACAGTTGTGTCTTGCTCTAAACGAACGTCTACGTGCCGGATTAGACTTTTTAATTTTAACGCCTTTTTGTCCAAAGTTAACTTTAACTACATTGCCTTTTGGATTCTTAACATATACTTTAAACTTCTTAACATCACCTGCCATTGGCTTACCAAGTTTAACTTTGCGTCCTTGGTATTCTGCTTCATCTATCGGATCGTCGTCATCGTTGTACCACATAACTCCGTACTCTTCAAAGAAGTCGTCATCGTCATCGTATGTTACTTCGGAGATATCACTATCTTCATTTGTTGAAATTTCAATATCAAAATCGTCAAAACCATTTTCAAACATATAGTTTGCTAAACGTTGTGAATAACCTTCTGCTTCTTGCTCAGATAATTCTCTTGTTAAAGGTATGTGGAACACGCTGGCTCCTTGCTCTGTTTCAAGAAGCTCGTTTCCTGGAAAAATTGACTCATCTAACGATTCAGTTAAACTCTCATCTTTTTCAAAAACTATTCTTACAAAATGTTCCATTCTCGTGTCCTTGTATTGTTATACATATTTATCTTTATCCACGCCTACGTGTTCTAACTCGAGGATACATCAATCCACTTGTAGGACGAGTGTTTACGTCTTTGTTGTATGTGTTAAACGCCATATTACCTGATGTTTGTCTGTGATTCTTCCACAGAACAATCCTGTCAATGTCAGAACCATCAAGGCTGACTTTTGTGTCCGTGTTTACAAGTATTGGATCTTGTTTTGGCGCAGTGCTTTTGTATGCGTGATCTGCGGGCAAACTTCCTGTTTGAGCCCACTTGTGAGCAAGGTATCCTTCTATGCGTTCTACGTGGCTGACATCTGTGCCACCTGTGCCTGGCAGTCCAGCAAAAGTAAGGAACTCTGCCATCTTACCGCTCATACGTTCGTTGGCTCTGTTGCGGAAGAATCTCAAATCCAAATTGGTGTTTAGAGCATTGTCGTAGTCATTCACTGGTGTAAAAGCATCAGTGCCATTTACCCTTATGGCAATCTGGTTGCCTGTCTTGTTGAATATAGCACATACAATAACCCAGGTGTTTTGTGCTATTCCTGAATCAAAATCTTGTTTGTTTCCTATGGTGGATGATATTCTGTTTGAACTTAATCCATCTAAATCCAACTCACCATCAAAGTTGCTGGCGCCAGCACTAATAGCATAGTCTCTTTTGCCAGATCCTACGGTGTTGTTTTCTGTACTCCAGAATGAATCTTGTGTATCATCGCGTGTATTCCACTGCATAAGTCCAATAGCCCAGTGATTGCCTGCTGAATCTACCTGAGCAAACTCGTCAGTGGTAAAGTCTTCGTTGCTACCTGCTGCGAAAGTCCAAACATTCTTGCCGTCCAGTGTGTTGGATACATTTGGTGTGCCATTTACGGTTACCGTTGCATTGCCTTTTTTGTCTGTGACTGCTGTGACATTTGATCCACTTGTTGTATAACTGCCAGTGTCTGAGGCATCAAACCAAGCGGCTGTGGTAGCGTTTGCATCAATGTTCAAATCTGTTGGTGTCCAGTCTGTTGTGCTGGATCCTGTGTCCTGCATCAAGCCTGTGACTGCATTGTCATACAAGTATGTTTTTGCTTGTGCTTGTGTAAGTGTAGGGTATACTTCTGCCAAACAAGCCAGCAAACCTGCGACAAAAGGTGCAGCGTAACTTGTGCCGTTTTGCGTACCCATTGTGTCCCATTTTGGTGTATTGTTTTCCTGTCCGTAATAGGGATTACCGAAGTTAATATCGTCTTTCATCATAGCACCCATACAACGTTCTCCTGCGGCATATACATCTATGCCCGGACCCCAGTTGCTGAAGTCTGCTTTGCCTTGATCTGTGTTGTCGCTAAGTGCGCCTACATTGATTGCTCCGTTGAATGAGAAGTTGTCGCCACGCATATAATAATCTCTAAATGGATAGTAGCCATTAAAGAAATAGTCTTTGTTCACATAAGCGCCGCCGGCGACCATGTAGTTGTCATAGTTGTCGCCACCCGACACATCAGTGTATCTGTTGTTGTTGCCACCTGAAGTGACTACAATAACGCCTTCTGCTATGGCATCTACTAAATCACTATTAGGCGTAGGACTGTTCACTGAGAAATTAGTGTTGCTGGTGAATCCACTGTCAGTTGAATATATGCCTCTTGCGTGGAGTTCAGCATCACTAAGGAATGTACTGCCGTCGCCCTTGTCTAATGTTGCTCCTTGGAAGTGTGCTATACTGGCACCTGAATAGAAATTTACTGTGCCTAAACTTACATTCACAATGGTAGGATTCTTTCTACCTGTTGCTGGGTTGATTGATTTGTTTGCGTGAAATTCTCTAATGTATGCGAAAGATCTGTCAGTGCTATTGCCACCTGATTTACTTTGCTCGTAGGTTAGGTCTAACTGATATACATTGGCATCATTGGCAAGTCCGAATCGTGTGCCTGCGGCATAACCAGCACCAGCCGTTGGATGGGTATCTTCTGCTGAATAGTTATCACGAGCGTCTGCGTGGCTGTAGGTGTAGTTTGTGCCACCTGTGATTGTGTTGTAGTGTTGTCCCCAATCGTAGTCTATTAATCTGCTTGAATATTCTGCGTGATCACTTAATGTGTAGTTATCTACAATTACGATATCTACATTCTTGCCACTTGCTGAATATGTCACAGTATCATCAACACGCCTGTCAGACGAACTTGCTGCATTGGCACCCCATCCTGATCTGTTATTGGTTTCAATGTGTCTTAGTATTGACCATGGATGATGATCATTATTGGTGTATTTTACTCTGGTATCACCGTTGGCGTTTGTGAATAATGCTCCACTTGGACTGGTGCTTTTGTCAAACCTACCAGTGAATGTTGCTTGTTGCACCAACTGTTGTCTGTCCAACACGCTTTGCGGAACAACAACTTCTACTCTGTCGTCATAACTTACTTCTTGTGCTTCTTCCAAGGTAAGCATATAACCTGTGGTTCTTGAAGTTGGACGTCTTTCTCCGCAATCTACTTTTCTATCTGGAATAGTTAAAGCACCGCCTGGTGTTTCCATATCATCGTAGAAAGCGTCAATGTCTACACCACGTTTAAGTGTAACTTGGAACAGTTCCATATTACGCCTCCAGTTGTAGTATGTTTAGATCTACTTGTACAGTGCTTGTGCTACCGCTCTTATTTGTTACCCTACACGGTATATTTGTTGTTGGAGAACTTTCTAAGTTGAATCCATAAGCGCCTGGGCTTATAATGACGGTATCAGCACCTGTGGTAATAACTTCTGCTATTAGTCCTGCGTCTGAAGTAGGATCAACGCCTTCTGCTCTACTTGCGTCTGCTGTTCTTGTTGCGGCACTAACATACAATCTTACTCTTGCTGCTCTGTCTGTTGTAATTGTCAACAGCATATATGATTTGAATCCTGTGATGTCCAAGTCTGCTTCAGCGGCATCTGCCAAACTTGAAGTTGTGCCTGTTACACTACCTCTGCTTTGTGCGCCACCACCGCTTTGTGCTACCCAAGCATAGTCTGCTCCGTCCCAACTTAGTACTTCATTGCTACCTGCTGAGCTTTGGTTCAAATGTGTATCTACATCACTATCTGTGTATGCTGTAGGAATATCGCTTGTTAGTGCGAGTGTACCGTCTGCATCTGGTAAGTTGATTGTTCTGTCTGCTGTTGGATCAGTTGCTTGAAGTTTTGTTTCAAATTCGTCTGCTGTTGAACCTTCAAAACTAATACTTACAATACTGTTGATGTTTGGATCTAATTCTAATGTAACATTGTTTGCAGCAATACCTGCATTAATCTGTCCAGTAGTTCCTAAGAATGTTAGTGTTTCTGTTGCAGTATTAAAAGTGTGTGTGCCAGTATTGCCTGCAAGCGCAAACGTTCCGCCACCGCCTGATTGTGCCACCCAAGCATAATCTGAACCGTTCCAAGAAAGAACATATCCACTTGTTGGATTACTTTGATTTAGATGAGAGTCAACATCACTGTTGGCATACATTGTAGGAGTACCAGACAATGATGAATATGCTCCATCAAATAATGTTGGTTTGTTTGTTAAGTTTGTATAGTCACCATCAAATGCATCAGTAATGCCATATCCAGCTACTGTAGTTGGTGTTCCTGACAGTGAACCAAAAGCACCATCAAATGCATCAGTAATGCCATAACCTGATATTGTAGTTGGAGTATTTGCTAACGAACTAAACTCTCCATCAAACGCATCAGTAATACCATAACCTGCTATTGTAGTTGGTGTTCCTGATAATGAACCAAATGCACCATCAAACAATGCTGTATCACCTGCAAGTGCTGTTGTACTACTTGTACCTAATTCCAATGCATCAGTAATACCGTATCCTGCAATAGTAGTTGGTTTGCTTGTAAGTGAAGCAAATGCTCCATCAAACGCATCAGTAATACCGTATCCTGCAATAGTAGTTGGTGTTGAAGTAATCTCGCTAAAGGCAAATGTTGTATCACCTGCAAGTGCTGTTGTATTCGTTGTACCAATTTGTAGTGTTGTGACTGCACCTGTGTTTCCGTCAACACTTGTAACAGAATCTGTTGGAGTAGCAAGTAATGTGTAATCTGCCATTGTTCCAGCAGATCCGCCATTATGTATATATGTTTTATTCTCGTCTGATCTAACAACTACATCACCTTCTTCTGCTGTTAAAGCAAGATGCGCTGTTTCGTCTGCGGCAGTTTGAACTGTTGTAAGTGCAACAGCCGCCATATTACCAACAGGCAATGTTCCAGTGACCTGTGTTGTAAGATCAATATTACCCGTCAAACTTGAAGTTGCTCCATCAAATGCATCTGTAATACCATAACCTGCTATTGTAGTCGGCTTGCCTGTCAATGAAGCAAATGCACCATCAAATGCATCAGTAATACCATAACCTGCAACAGTTGTTGGCTTTCCAGTTAATGAAGCAAATGCACCATCAAATAATGTTGGTTTGTTTGTTAAGTTTGTATAGTCACCATCAAATAATGTTGGTTTGTTTGTTAAGTTTGTATAGTCACCATCAAACGCATCAGTAATACCATAACCTGCTATTGTAGTTGGTGTTGTTGATAGGTCAGCAAATGCAATTGCTGGTATACCTGATAATCCTAATATAGTTGCGCCTGTAAAGTCTACAGTTGTACCCGGTGCATAATCAATAGTATTTGAACCACTACCGATTGTAACTGTACCCGAGGGTGATGTTCCGATGTTAATTGGTGCTCCTGCACCGCCTACGATAGTAATGCCTACTGTACTACCAATACCCATTGGATTAGCTTCGTCAAACCCAATACTATGTAATGCAGTATTAGAACTTGAAACTGCTGTTGCAATTACTCCACTTTGAAATTCTACTGTATCTGTAGTTGTAGCACCACGTGATGTAACAGTTGCTAATGAGTCAGATTCAGCAGTTAAAAATGTACTAAGATTTGGAGGTGTGTAAGTAAATTCACCTGACACATTGTTATAGTCAACACCACCGCTACCAAATGCTGATGCTGGCGCAGTAACGCTTAATGAAGTAAGTTGTATTCCGATTGGTGCTATTTCAAAATTACCTGACGTACTATTCCAAGATAAAATACTTCCGTTGGCAATACCAGTAAGATCTACATCGCTTAAATCACCTATTGATTCGTTTTGTATGTCAGTTAGAAACACATTATTTCCTATGTCTGATATTTGACTTAGTGTAATAGATAATGCTGCTTGGTGTTGTGTTACAGAACTTTCTGTAATGTTTGTGTCCGGTACATTTGCCCAAGTAACTGCACCTGTAAGATCATTTATTTCGTTTGCTTGTACTGCTGATGCAAAATCACTAACCTGACTTGCAGTAAGTGCTAATGATGCTTGATGTTGTGTTACACTTGATTGTGTAATATTTGTATCTGGTACATTTGCCCAAGTAACTGAACTTGTGAGATCATTTACTTCTATTGCTGCTTGAGCATTGGCTGCAACGTCTGTATATAGTTCTGTAAAATTGTCTTCAATTTTTGAAAACGCTGAGCGAATTGATTCGCCATCACCTGTTTGTTCTGCTGTACCTATATTAATATTTCGTTGTGTCATGGTGATTCCTAATGATTTAGTCTTATAACATTTACAGTGCCGTCAGTCCAATTTGTTATTTTTGCTCTTATCCAAACGTAGTTTCCAGTAAAGTTAAATACTTCAACAGCATCAGTAGAGTCAGTATATGTTTTGCTGTATACTGCGGTGCCAGCTTCTATCTTACCAGTAGTATCTATAGTATAATTTTCAGTATCTTTACTATTTAAAAGTATGCCAAACCAGTCGTCTTCTGTAGGTGCAGTTTCAAGTGTAGCTTCTACACTAATTGTACCTATAAATCCTGTGGTTTTATATTGTAATGTGTGCAAGCCATCAGAACGACTATAAAATCCGTCGCCTTTATACTTGTCGCCGATGGCTGTTGCCGGAACACTATCTCCGGGGTGGCTCTGTGCTGGAAAAATAACTATACTACTCATACAAGTATTTATCTTGTTTACGAGTATATGTGTTTTCTACCGAGTGCCATTCTGTTACCGTTTTCGTCTAAATTATGTCTTTGAAGAAAATTTTGAACATATAAATTACTTATTTTGTTTATTTGCTCTGCATCAAATTGGTAAACTGTGTTGTCTTTTGTTACTGATTTACCAATACATTTATTTTCTCTAACACTAGATAAGTTAATATCTTTAGTAATTTCATGTCCTTCACGATTCATTACAGTCGCAGTGACTTCTACTCCGGGCGCAATAAATCCCAAATCAATTAATTTTAATGCTAGTTCAACTTTCATGTTGTTTACCTCTTTCAATAGTATATATCCTTTTTATTCGATTTTCTAAAAGTAGTTGAACAAGTGTTAATGATTTATTGTTTTTAACTTTTATTACCTGTACAATTCTTTTATTTCGAAAGTATATATTTCCTTTTTCTTTTAAATTACTCAGTCGTTTATCAACTTCTATGCCGCGAGTTAAGTGTATAGCAAAGTCCCATTCTGAATCGCTATCGATTATTATATGTTTTTCACTAAGTAATTTTTCTAAAATATATTCGTTACTCGGTTCCCACATTGCTTTTACAAGTGAAGGAAATTGTTGTAGAAGTGACTCTATATATCTATGATTAGATGTATAAAAAATCATCCTAGGCGATTCTACTCTAATCATATACTCGTCGTCGAATGTCTGAAGCAACTTATACATACGTTCGGCTACATTAAAGTCTTCGTCAGGATGATTATTATACTTAAAAAATGTAGATGCTTGTCTATAATTACCCGTCTTGTGAGAATCAAGTACAGTACGCACCCATTTCCATTTTTTTTCTCTAAAAATATGTCCTAGCGGGAATAATAAGTCTACCTTGTAGGCAAACTTATTATAAAATAATTTATTTGTATCATATACTTTCGACATTTTCTTTGACTTCTTTTACTACTGTATTTAAGTCAATTTGATCGTCTTTGATATCAATTAATAATTCACCGCCATTTTTAAGATCGCCAAACAATAGTATACGACTCAATGGACTTTTAATATCTCTATCAATAACTCTTTGTAGAGGTCTAGCACCCATCTTTTTATCAAATCCTTTTGTGATTAAATAATCAATAGCATCGTCGGAAATTTTTGCAGTAACGTCTTTTTCTAATAATGTATTTTTAAGTTCTAGCAAGAACTTACCAACAATTTTAATCATTACATTTTTACCAAGTTTGTTAAATGTAATTACAGCATCGAGTCTGTTACGGAATTCAGGAGCAAAAAACTTCTTTAGTTCCTTGTCTTCGTAATTGTCAACATCTAGTTCTTCGCCAAAGCCGATAGTATTTTTCTCTGCATCCTTAGCACCTAAGTTAGTTGTTAGGATTAAGAAACTATTACGTGCATCTGCTTCCTTACCGTTAGCACCAGTTACTTTACCATTGTCCATAATTTGCAATAACACTTGTGATACATCTGGGTGTGCCTTTTCGATCTCATCAAGCAGTAGTACACAGTTTGGATTTTCTTGTAATTTCTCAATTAGCAATCCGCCTTTTTCTTCGTGTCCTACATAGCCTGGAGGCGAACCTAATAGTTTAGATACACTGTGTTTTTCTTGATACTCTGACATATCAAAACGCACAAGTTTTACACCAAGTTGTTCTGCAAGTTGTTTTGCTGTTTCTGTTTTACCACAACCAGTAGGCCCCATAAACACAAAACTACCAATTGGCTTGTCCTCTGCTTTAAGTCCTGCTTGTGCAACAAAAATCTTATCAACAATATTATCAATAGCTTCGTCTTGTCCGTAAACTACTGACTTGAGATTAGTTTCTAAGTTTGCAAGATTGCCGGTTTCCTTTTCGGCAATTTGTTCAAAAGGTACTTTGATTGCTTTACTTAGTTCAAACTGAATTTCTATGTCTGTAACTGTACCTTTCAGCTCGTTCTTTACTTTAAATCTTGCACATGCACAATCAATTAGATCAATTGCTTTGTCAGGAAGTTTTTTATCTGTTTGATACTTGATACTTAGTTTAATAGCAGCATCAATTGCATCTTCTGTAATTATAACACTATGATAATCTTCATAATATCTTTTAATACCTAACAAAATATCTCTTGTAGTTTCTTTTGACGGTTCGTCAACACCTACACGTTGGAATCGACGCATCAATGCACGATCTTTTTCAAAATATTTGCGGTATTCTTCCCAAGTAGTTGATGCAACTACTTTTAAATTACCTTTTGACAATGCTGGCTTGAGCATATTAGCTAGGTCATTTGAACTATTTTGTCCACCTGCGCCTGCGCCACTAATCATATGCGCTTCGTCGATAAACATTACTGTTTTGCCTTTCTTTTCAAGTGCTTTTAGCACCATCTTAAAGCGTTCTTCAAAGTCTCCACGATACTTACTACCAGCAAGCATACTACCAATGTCTAGATTATATACTTTATACCCATTTAAGAAGTCCGGAACTTGTTGATTTTCAATATTCCAAGCAAGTCCTTCTGCAATAGCAGTTTTACCAACACCTGGATCGCCTACTAATAAGACGTTGTTCTTTTGCCGACGTCCGAGTGCAAGCGCAATACTTTCTAACTCTTCTGATCTACCAATAACAGGGTCTACTTTCCCCTGTAATACTTGTGCATTAAGATTTGTAGTAAAGTTCTTGAGTGCTTTGTTAGCAATACCTTCAGGAATATCGTCTTCTTCATTATTCAATTCTATTTCACTTTGTAGATATTGAGAAAATTTATCTTTTTCGATACCGGCTTTCTCTGCATAAAACGCTGCATGAGACTTCTTCTCATGTAACATACTTAATAATACATCAGTTGCTTCAATCTCGTTACGTCCGTTAAACAGCACTTGAGTAAATGCTCTATTCAAAGTTCGCTCGACTGTACCTGTCTTTTTAGGTTTGTGCTTTGGATTTTCTACTTTAATATCGTCACATTGATCTTTAAGAAAATTTTGAACTGTTTTCTTAATATAATCAACATCAGTGCCGTAACCTTTTAAGATATTTACAAACTCTTCTTCGCATAGCATTGCGAATAGAATATGTTCTAGTGTTACATATTCATGCTTTAATTTTTTAGCATCTTTAACTGCTTTATTAAAGACAGCTTCTAATCTTTCACTTGGACCTACCATGTTATTCCTCTTATTAATTATTTACTATTATATGATATAAACGTATACTTGTCAATTGATCATTTGTTCAATTCGTCATTTATTTTTTGAATTACTTTTTTTTGATCATCAGTTAAATTTGGCATATATGTTTTGAAGTCAATATATAACTTTCCACGACGGTTAATATTAAATTGACTTAATCCCTCGTTATCTATCGACAATATACTATTAGGACCTGTGTTTGGTTTTATTTTTATATTCAATGTCCTGCCTGTTATAGTTTTGATTATCTTTTCTGTACCAGTAATTAAATCGTAAACTGATATAGGTATAGTTAATCCTAAGTCAATACCACTTACAATAAACTTGCTATCGTTTTTTACTCGAAATACTAATTCTAAGTTTCCCGGCGGATATTGTGTATATCTATGTTCACCAAGTCCGTTATAACTAACTGTTTGATTAGCCACTATTCCTTTAGGAATAGTTAGATTTACACTTTTATTTTCTCCAGTTGGCAACTTGTAATGTATAGTATCTTTTACTCCGGTTACTGTGTCTGATAAGTTTATTACATATTGTACTCGTATTGTTCGATTAGGATTACGTTGTCGTCTTTGGCCAAACATTGCTCCAAAGATATCTTCCATATTTTGTGTATTAAAGTTGAATCCTTGTCCACCACCGTTTTGCTGATGGTCATACATACCACGTTTTTGTGGATCTTTAAGTGTGCTATACGCTTCGTTAAT
>Ga0208298_1000160_pt1 | contig 30416 bp, 40 predicted proteins | sample 14BtaG_FD_184088 | JGI IMG/M metagenome (GOLD analysis project Ga0208298, IMG submission 184088) | Marine viral communities from the Subarctic Pacific Ocean - 14B_ETSP_OMZ_AT15311_CsCl metaG (SPAdes) (version 2) | ecosystem: Environmental > Aquatic > Marine > Oceanic | place: Pacific Ocean... | reverse complement strand
ATCTGCTATTGCTCAACTTAGAAAAAGAAGTAAAGACTCTGTTGCAAGACCTAGAGCAGAAAAAAATATTTTATCAACTAGTCCAGAGATGCAAAAAATATAATGAATAAATATAATAAAAAACAAGATGTAAAAGATTTTGTTCTTGAAAAGAAAAAAGAAAAACTACCTAAAGGATTAAGAATGGATACCTCTACAGGTGAGGGAGCAAATATTACTAGAGTTGAAAAAGCAAAAGGTGGATCAATTAGAAAAACTACTAAAGGTAAAGGTGCTAATTACAGACCTACTAAATCAGGGGCTGGTATGACTGCTAAAGGTGTAAGAGCTTATAGAGCAGCAAACCCTGGATCAAAATTAAAAACAGCAGTAACCGGTAAAGTTAAAAAAGGTTCAGCTGCAGCAAAAAGAAGAAAGTCATATTGTGCTAGATCACTTGGTCAACTTAAACGATCTTCTGCTAAAACTAGAAACGATCCTAATTCTAGAATTAGACAAGCTAGAAGACGTTGGAAATGTTAGATAAATTTATATATAATTTTTTTGGAATATTGGATAGCACTATTGCTAAAATAGAAACGTGTGCTATTAAATGTACTGAATGGTGTTGGCATTCAAGAGTTAATTTATTACGAAAAAGGAGAAAGAAAAATGTTAAATGAAGAACTTACTGTATTAAACAAAATACAAAGATTGCTCAAAGAACAATACCAATCTATTGGAGATAATATGATTGGTGGAGGTGTTGACAATATGGAAAAATACAAGTATATGATGGGACAGGCACATGCCTATTTAAGAATATCACAGGAAATATCAAACCTGCTAAATCCTAAGGAGGAAAAAAATGATAGTGAAAGACCAGACAACGTCGTCGACTTCGGACAATCCGAAGACTAAATCGGCATTATTAGATAAATACGAAAAACAAAACCAAGATGCTCATCAAAAAGAAGTAGATGGTTACGAACGTTTAAAGAAAAAAGAATCAAATAAATTACCTCAACCAACCGGTTGGAGATTAGTTGTTCTGCCATTTAAAATGCCAGAAAAAACTAAAGGTGGATTATACCTTGGACAAGATACACTAGAGAGACAACAAGTAGGTTCTACTTGTGGATTAGTTCTTGCTATGGGACCACATTGTTATGACAAAGAAAAATTTCCTGAAGGAGCCTGGTGTAAAAAAGGCGACTGGATAATTTTTGCAAAATACGCTGGATCAAGAATCCAGATAGATGGTGGGGAAGTAAGATTGCTAAATGATGATGAAGTTTTAGCAACCATCGATAATCCCGAAGATATACTTCATCAATATTAATAAACATAGGAGGAAACTATGCAACAAGAAGAAAACAAAACAGTAGATATAGATACAACTGGTCCATCAATGGATGTTGATATCGCTGAAGAAAAAGATCAAACAGAAATTGAACAGCCGGAAATAAAAGAAGAGCCGACTGTAAGACCTGTTGTAGACGAAACAATACCTGAAGATAAAACTCATGAAAATGAACGTGAGATTAAATTAGAAGAAAATGTTTCACAAGAAACACCAAAAGAAGAAGATGAATTAAAACAATATTCTGAAGGTGTTCAAAAAAGAATAGCAAAGCTTACTAAAAAATGGAGAGAAGCTGAGAGACAAAAAGAAGAGGCTTTAACTTATGCTGAAAGAGTTATGTTGGACAAGAAAAAAGCTGACGAAAAACTTTCGAAGTTAGAACCTGGATTTTTAAAGTCTACAGAAGAATCTATTGTATCTGGATTAGAATCTGCAAAAGCAAGATTAGCTGCTGCTAGAGAAGCAGGAGACATCAATGCTGAAGTAGAAGCTCAGACTATGATTTCTGAACTAGGTTATAAACAAGCTAGATTTTTAGAAGCTAAAGCAAATCAAGAACAGGAAAGTAAAGTTAAAGAAACTGAGGTTAAAGAACCTCAAGTTAATTTAAACAGACAAGAAGTAGCACAAGGAACACCTGATCCTAAAGCTTCATCATGGGCAGAGAAAAACACATGGTTTGGTAGGGATAGCGCTATGACCTATACTGCTTTTGATTTACACAAAAAACTAACAGAAGAGGAAGGTTTTGATCCTCAATCTGATGATTATTATTCTGAAATAGATAAAAGAATAAGACTTGAATTTCCCCATAAATTTGTTAATAATGAACAAAAGGTGGAAACGGCCAAACCTGTACAGACAGTTGCATCTGCAAAAAGAAGTACTAAATCTGGTCGCAAAACTGTGAGACTCACTTCATCACAAGTAGCAATAGCTAAAAAATTAGGAGTGCCGCTAGAAGAATATGCGAAACAATTAAATATCACGAAGGAGGGATAAGCATATGGAAAATAATAATGACAAAAGAACCTCGCGTGCGAGTCAAACTAGAGAAAAAACAGCTCAAAAAAAAGTTTGGTCTCCACCATCAAGTTTAGATGCACCCCCTGCACCGGCAGGTTTTACGCACAGATGGATTAGAGCAGAAACCTTAGGATTTCACGACACTAAGAATGTCGCTGGAAGAATAAGATCAGGATACGAATTAGTTAGATCTGATGAATATCCAGATTCTGATTATCCACAAGTGGAAGACGGTAAATATAAGGGAGTGATCGGAGTTGGTGGCCTTGTGCTGGCAAGGGTACCGGAAGAAATCGCAAAACAACGTACCGACTATTATACAAAACAAGCTCAGGATAACGTTGAAGCAGTTGACAACGATTTAATGAAGGAACAGCACCCAAGTATGCCAATCAATATTGATAGGCAAACGCGTGTAACTTTTGGTGGTAGCAAGAAATCCTAATTAAAGAATTTCTAAGCCAACAAAGTACACTTAAACTAAACATGTCTAAGGAGGACAAATACTATGGCAAATAAAGACGCCGCTTTCGGTTTGAAAGCAATTGGTAAAGTCGGACAGAATAGAGACAATCAAGGTTTAAGTGAATATGATATTGCAGCTTCTGCAACAGCTATTTATCAAGGAGATCCAGTGGAAATGTTAGCTACTGGAACTATTGGTGTAGCAGCAGCGGGAGACGTTTTATTAGGCTCACTAAACGGTGTATTCTATACTGACGCTTCAACTTCAAAACCTACATGGGCTAATCACTTAGCTGCATCTAACACTGCAACTGACATTGTTGGATTCGTAAGTGACGACCCTTATGAAAGATTTGAGGTTCAATCAAATAACACAGGTGCTTCTGCACAAACTGATATTGGTAATGTAGCTAATATCGCGTATGCAGCAGGAAGTTCACCTAACTACGTTTCAAAAGTTGAATTAGATGATGCAGATCTAGCAACTACTGATGGTCAATTAAAGGTTATCGGTGTTTCTAAAGATCCTGCAAATAATGATATATCAGCAGCAAATGTGAATTGGGTCGTAACGATCAATGAACATTTCTTGAAACAAACAGCCGGAATATAAGGAGAATAATTATGGCGATATCACGAGGACAACTAGTTAAAGAACTAGAGCCAGGTTTGAATGCTTTATTCGGTCTGGAATATAAACGTTATGAAAATCAGCATGCTGAAATATATACTACTGAGTCTTCAGACAGAGCGTTTGAAGAAGAAGTTATGTTATCAGGTTTTGCTCAAGCACAGACAAAAGCTGAGGGTTCTGGTGTAACTTTTGACAATGCTCAAGAGACTTACACTGCTAGATACTCTCACGAGACTGTAGCTTTAGCATTTTCAATCACTGAAGAAGCGGTTGAAGATAACCTATACGACAGACTTGGCAGTAGATATACTAAAGCACTAGCTAGATCTATGGCGAACACAAAACAAGTTAAAGCGGTTAACCCATTAGTTAATGGTTTTGGTACATTCACTTCAGGTGATGGTTCTGCATTATTTGCAACTACTCACCCAACTATTAGTGGAACTGTATCTAACACATTAGCAACGGCTGCCGACTTGAACGAAACTTCATTAGAGCAATCATTAATTGACATCAATGCGATGACAGACGAAAGAGGTCTAAAAATCGCAGCAAGAGGTGTTAAAATGATTATCCCTTCTGAACTTCAGTTCACTGCTGAAAGACTTATGAAGTCTCAAGGTAGAGTTGGTACTGCTGATAATGACATCAATGCAATCGTTTCTATGGGAATGGTTCCTCAAGGTTACAGAGTGAACAATTTCTTAACTGATCCAGATGCATTTTACATTATCACTGACGTGCCTAATGGTATGAAGTACTTTGAAAGAGCAGCTATTAAAACTGCTATGGAAGGTGACTTCGATACTGGTAACGTAAGATACAAAGCTAGAGAAAGATACTCATTTGGTGTATCTGACTTTAGAGGTATTTTTGCATCACCAGGTGCATAATAATTAATAAACTTGAGGCGGGACACAATCCCGCCTCATTTAAAATATAGAAAGAAAAAATGACTCAATACAAATACTTAATAAAAATATTTACAAAACATCTTCAAACTAAATTTGAAATAGAAAGTGAAAAAGAGATAAATAATGCGGATGAGCTAAATAAACCCATTATTGACTTTTTAGGAAAATCTGATATAAAATGGGAACAAAATGATATGCAATACACTAGTACTGCAAATGATTTTTATATAACCTATGAGGAGGTTACAAATGGCTCAGGACAACATGGTACTGTTCGCAAAGAAACTGAAACTCGAGTCTAATTGGAACGAGTTATTTCTTGAGAACAAAGGAAAAATAACACCAGAAATGTCTGTTCTAGGTGATGAGATCAAAAGAGTAATTAGATCAATCATCAGAGAACAAGAAGCACAAGTTCACAATAATCCTAGAGATGGTGAAGTTCACCTTTTCGCTGGTTAATTAGAACTTAGACATTATTGAAAACGTCAATCATTCCTAGGGATCTCTTGCACTCTATACAAATCTAGTATATAAATTAATCACTATACATAAATTAATTCTACATAGACGAGTATAGTCGACGGCCTAGAGACTATGTAGAAATAACTAGGAGGATACTATGGCAAATACTACATTTAGTGGACCAGTATTATCAGATAATGGTTTTATTGTTCCTACTTTCACATTAGCAACTTTACCTACAGCAACAGCAGGTTTATTAATCTATGTTTCTGACGCAACAGGTGCATCTTTAACAGGATCTCTTTGCTTCGGTAATGGCACTAATTTTGTAGATGTTACTACAGGTGCTGCAGTAGCATAATTAATTATAGAGCTCCTTCGGGAGCTCTTAAATTTTAGGAGAAAATAAAATATGAAATCAGACGTAAAAGCGGTAAGAGTTTCTGGTACGGGTGCTGTCTTCGCTGGAAGAACAAGATTAAGAGGACTTATTCTTGCTTCAGATGGTGGCGGTGCAGGTTCAATAATCTTACAAGACAATACTGATAGTACAACTTTATTCCAAGGAGACTGTCCAACGGGAGATGTCTTTGCATTTAATATTCCAGAAGATGGAATTTTATTTCCTGGAGGAATGAAAGTTTCTACTATTACAAATATTGAAGGCGCAACATTACTTATAGATAAGTAGGAGGCTGAATGGCAACTTCCGGAACTACAACCTTTGAATCAGGTTTTTATATTGATGATGTAATCACTGAAGCCTATGAAAGAATAGGTAGATTTGATTATTCAGGTAACGATATAAAAACAGCTAGACGTTCTTTAAACATAATGTTTCAAGAATGGGGCAATAGAGGTTTGCATTTTTGGGAAGTAAAAAATAATTCAATTACATTAGTTGATGGTCAATCAGAATATACAATGTATAGATCAACTGCTGATGGTACATCAGATGCAACAGCTGTTTATGGTGTAGATGATATTCTAGAAGCTGTTTATAGAAATTCTTCAGGTGTTGATTTTTCTTTAACAAAAATTAATAGATCTAATTACCAAGGTCTATCTTCTAAAACACAAGAAGGAACTCCAACACAATATTTTGTACAAAGATTTATTGATAAAGTAACTATCACTTTATATTTAACTCCAGGATCCACTGAAGCCGGAAACCTGCTTAACTATTATTATGTTAGCCGGATTCAGGATGCAGGGGCCTACACAAACAACGCAGATGTACCATATAGATTTGTACCTTGTATGGTATCAGGACTTGCATATTATTTATCACAAAAATTTAAACCAGAATTAGTTCAACAAATGAAACTACTTTATGAAGATGAATTAAAAAGAGCATTAGAGGAAGATGGTTCTTCTTCTAGTACATTTATAACCCCTAAAACTTATTATCCAAATGTCTAGATCAAACGGAAAATATGCACAATTTATTTCAGACAGATCAGGTATGGCTTTTCCATACAAAGAAATGGTTGTTGAATGGAATGGATCACGTGTACACACATCTGAATTTGAACCTAAGCAACCACAATTAGAACCTAAACCAACTGTTGCTGATCCACAAGGTTTACAATTTGCAAGACCGGCTAGGGTTGAACCTGCAACGGAAAGTTTATTATCAAGTAACCCATTTAATTTTACTTCAGGATCAAGCATTGTAACTGTCACAGAACTTAATCATAAAAGATCTACAGGTAACACTGTTGTATTTAGAAATGTAGATGGAAGTCCAGGAGGATTAGCTTATTCAGTGTTTGAAAATACTTCAGGATTTAGTATAACAGTTATAGATACAAATAGTTATAGTTTTGATTGCGGAAGTAATGCAACATTAACAGGAGACTCAGGAGGAATGACTGTGACCGCTGGTCCAGTTACATTAACACCATAATGACATACGCAGAATTAGTACAAAAAATTAGAGATTACACAGAAGTAGATTCAAATGTTTTAACATCTACTATCGTTGATGGAATTATTAGTGATGCAGAATTTAGAATATTTAGAGATGTAGATTCTGATAATAACAAAAGATATGCAACAGCTAATTTAATTGCATCACAAAGATTTATTGATATGCCCGCTGATTTATTAATTGTTAGATCTGCACAAATTGTTGATGGTGGAGCAGGTGGAACTAGAAATTTTTTAGAATATAGAGACACAAGTTTTATGTCTGAATATAATTCAACCGGTGCTACTGGAGAACCAAAATATTACAGTATGTGGGATAAAGACACTATTGTTTTAGCTCCTACACCTAGCTCAACTTATGAAATTCAGTTAAACTATATCTTGAAAGACCCTGGTTTATCTGCTACAAATACGACAACATACATCAGTAAGTATTTTCCCAACGGACTATTGTATGCATGCTTAGTTGAAGCATTTTCTTTTTTAAAGGGGCCAAATGATCTCTTGCAATTATACGAAGGAAAGTATAAACAAGTAGTTGAAGGCTTCTCTATAGAACAAATGGGAAGACGAAGACGAGATGAATATCAATCAGGTGTTCCTCGAGTCGGAGGCAAATAAGGAGATAAATTATGGCTATAACACAAGCAATTGCAAATGCGTTTAAAAAACAACTATTAGAGGGAGATGCAAATTTCAAAAACTCTGGTGGTGACGTTTTTAAACTAGCTCTTTACACTTCTTCAGCAACTCTAAACTCAACAACTACTGCCTACAGTGCAACTAATGAAGTTGCTAACAGTGGTCAGTACACAGCAGGTGGAAGCAATTTAACAGGTCAAAGTGCAAATATTGGAACCGGAACAGGTAAAGGTGTTGCATTCGTTGACTTCGCAGATTTATCTTTCACAGGTGTAACGTTGACAGCTAGAGGTGCATTAATCTATAACACATCTTCTGCAGTTACTAATGCAGCGGTTGCAGTTTTAGATTTTGGAGCAGATAAAACAGCTACATCAGGAACTTTCACAGTACAGTTTCCAGCAGCAACTACTTCAGCGGCTATATTAAGAATCTCTGGATAATAGGAGTTTTAAATGGCATTAGTCGTTAATGATAGAGTTAAAGAAACCTCTACCACTACTGGTACGGGTACCTTTTCTCTTGCAGGAGCAGTAACAGGTTTTGAAACATTTGTAGCTGGTATTGGTAATAGTAACACAACTTACTATGCGATTGTTAATACTAACAATGGTGAGTTTGAAGTAGGTTTAGGTACTGTAACCGATGGTACACCAGATACTCTTGCGAGAACTACAATTATATCATCATCAAATTCTGATAGTGCAGTAGATTTTTCTTCTGGTACTAAAAATGTATTTGTAACTCTTCCTGCATCAAAATCAGTCATACTAGATTCAAGTGGAAACATTTCTGCAAACAATGGAAGTAATTTAACAAATTTAAATGCAGATAATTTAGCTTCGGGAACAGTTCCTGATGCAAGATTCCCAGCAACTTTACCTGCACTTAACGGAAGTGCATTAACAAATTTAGATGCAGCTAATTTAGCAACTAATCTAGTTCCAACTGCAAGACTAGGAACAGGAACAGCTTCATCTACAACTTTTTTAGCAGGGGACCAAACTTACAAAACTATTACTGCAGATATTACAGCAGTAACGGCAGGTGATGGTTTAACAGGTGGTGGATCTTCTGGAGATGTTACATTAAACATTGGACCTGGAAACTTAATTGATGTTCAAGCAGATCAAATAGATGTTGATCTTTCAGAATTAACTACATCTACATCAGACGCTGATGGAGATTTTTTTGCTGTTGTTGATAGTGCTAATGCTCAAAAAAAATTAACAAAAGGCAATATTGCTATTTCAGGTTTTAATAATGATAGTGGATTCATTGACGGATCTTCTTTAAATGCTTCAAATTTAGATTCTGGAACAGTTCCAAATGCTAGATTAAGTTCTATTCCAAATGGATCTTTAGCAAATAGTGCAATTACAATTAATGGGTCATCTACATCGTTAGGTGGCTCTATTAACGTTGGAGATATTACAGGAGTAACTGCGGGAACTTTACTAGATGGCGGTGGAACTTCAGGTAGTGTCACATTAAACGTAGACTTATCAGAACTTGCAACTTCTACAGCAGATACAGATGGTGATTTTTTTGCTGTAATTGATAATGCTAACGCACAGAAAAAATTAACTAAGGGGAATATTAATATTTCAGGATTTAACAATGATAGTGGATTTACAACAAATACAGGAACAGTAACTTCAGTTACGGGTGGAAATGGATTAACTGGATCTGTTACAACATCAGGTTCGTTAGCTGTAGGTGCAGGAACAGGTATTGATGTAGCTGCAGATTCTATTTCTGTTGATGTATCAGACTTCATGTCAAATGGTTCAAACAATAGAGTTCTAACTGCAACTGGTGCAGATGCTATGAATGCTGAATCAAACATGACATTTGATGGAACTGATTTAAGTATACCTCAAAATATTGTTCACCTCGGTGATACTAACTGTTATATTGGATTTCATACAACAGACCAATGGAGAGTTGTAACAGGTGGTACTGAAAGACTTGAAGTAAATAATTCTTACATTACAGCAGCAAGAGATCTTGTTCCCGGTGCTAATGACACATATGATTTAGGAGCTTCTGGAAACGTGTGGAGAAACATATACACTGGAGACTTACATTTATCTAACGAAGCAAAAGATGAAGGTAATACTGTTGATGGTACAAAAGGTAACTGGACTATTCAAGAGGGTGAAGAACACTTATATATTTTAAACAATAAAAATGGTAAGAAATATAAATTTAAATTAGAGGAAATGTAATGATTTTTACTTTTGATAAAAAAGAATATGATAGCGAAAAATTATCTGATGAAGGTAAAGTATTTTTAAATAAGCTTCAAAACATAGCTATAAAAAAGAATGAATTAACTATTCAATTTACTGACTTAGAAGTGTTACAAAAACATTATTCTGAAATACTTAGAAAAGAATTACCTACAGAAAAAAAAGAAGAACAAAAAACAGGAGCCTAGTTTATGGCCCTAGGAGTCACCGCATATTCAGAAGCTGCTTTCAGCACGGAAGATTCAGATGTAATTATATATGCATCTGGTATAGAAATGACTATGCAGGAAAATACTCCTGCTATCACAGCTGATGCAAACGTACCTGTTACAGGTCAACAATTAACTTTTACAGAAGGAACTGTTGCAACTTTTTCTGGTGCCCTTGTTCCTCTTACCGGAGAAACTTTATCAGGAACTTTAGGAGATGTAACAGAATCTTCAGCAGATGCAGATGTTCCTGTAACTGGTTTTGAATTAACTACGAATGTAAATAATCCTACACATGATACATTAACAGCTTTTGGTGAAGCACCTTTTGCTACACTAAGTCCAGCTACATTTAATATTCCTGTTGGAGTAGAAGCTACTGTAGGTGGTATTGGTGTAGGAACTGAACTACCTATGTCATTAGGTAATGTTGCAGCTATAGGTACAGGTGAAGTTTTACTTTCTGGTCAAGAATTAACTATGCAGGAAAACAGTTCAACTGTTACTGCAGATGCAAATATTTCTATAACAGGTCAAGCTTTAACTGCAACAGAAGGAACTTTAATCCTAGACGCAAATACATTTGCTTCAGTTAGTGGTGAAGCAATGACTGCAGAAGAAGGAACAGTGGATCCTTCTCCAGACGCTTCCGTCGTTGGTATTGGAATGTCTGCAGCGTTAGGTCTTGGAACAGTTACAGCAGGAGCTAATATAGATGTAACAGGTGAATTATTAACAGCAGGAATAGGAAGTTTAACTGTAACAGCAGATGCCAACACAGATGTAACAGGAGAATTATTATCAATAGCTGCAGGAACTGTTGTTGCTTCTGCTAAGGTTGATGTTGCAGTTACTGGTCAAGAAATGACTGTGCAAGAAAATTCTTCAACAGTCACTGCAGATGCAAACGTTTCTGTAACTGGAATAGGATTTACAGCAAATCTTGGTACAGCTGTCTTAGACGCTAATACTTTAGTAGATTTAACTGGTCAAGAAATGACCATGCAAGAAGGTCAAGCAGATGCTACAGATTCTGTTGCTAGACCAACCGGTATAGCCATGACAATTGCTTTAGGAGACGAAAAAACCATAGTCTGGACTGAAGTAGATACCGGATCTACATCAACATGGACAGAGGTAAATCAAGGCTCTTCTGGTACTTGGACAGAAGTTGACACTGCTGCATAAATGAAATATTATAATATAATTTAAGGAACTTAAAATATGGCAAACACTACATCATCTAATTTAAAATTAACTGTACAAACAACTGGAGAAAATTCAGGAACTTGGGGTCAGATAACTAATACTAATTTACTTATATTAGAACAAGCAATTGGTGGTTATCAATCAATTGGAATTACTTCAGCAGCAACTTTAACTTTTTCTAATGGTGTTGTATCAAATGGAAAAAATCAGGTTATAAAACTAACAGGAACTATATCAGGAAATAAAAATGTAGTTATTCCAGACTCTATTGAAAAAACTTATATTATAGAAAACGCTACAACAGGTGCTCACACTGTAACTTTTAAAACAAGTTCTGGAACAGGGGTTACTTGGTCTGCAACAGACAAAGGAACTAAAATTTTATACTCTGATGGAACTAATGTTGAAGAAGGATTAAGTTCAGTTGGAGGTGTAACAGCTACAGGACATCTTGTTCCAGGAGCCAATGATACCTACGACTTAGGTGCATCAGGCAATGTTTGGAGAAACATATATACAGGAGACTTACATTTATCAAATAAATTTAAAGAAAAAGGTAATATAGTTGATGGAACTAAAGGAAATTGGACTTTACAAGAGGGTGAAAGTGATATATTTATGATAAATAATATATCTGGAGAAAAATTTAAAATTAATTTATCTAAGATAGAAGGAGATAAATAATGGCTATTGTATCAGGTGGAACTACAGTTATTAATAATGGTGCTTTTATAGGTGTTGAAGGAATTCCTACAGGAACAATTGTTCCTTGGACAGATTCAACAATTGCAACAGGTTTTTTAGAATGTAATGGTGCAGCCGTTTCAAGATCAACTTATGCAGATTTATTTGCAGTGGTAGGTACAACTTATGGTGCAGGTGATGGATCATCTACTTTTAATCTTCCTGATTTACAAGACGAAGTTGTTGTAGGTAAATCAGGTAATAAAGCATTAGCATCAACTGGTGGAGCAAACACTGTAACTTCAACTGGAAACGTTGCAGGTTCAACAGCTAACGCAACTTTATCAACATCACAACTTGCTAGCCACAGCCACAGTGCCGCAGCTACAGCAGGACGAAGAAATGATTCCCCAGCGCCTAATAGTCTTGCTACAAATAGTAACACTGGAAATGCTGGTTCAGGTTCTGGTCACTCACATAATATGAGTGCTAACTTTGCAGGAGATGCAACTTCAGTTGTTCAACCTTATCTAGCATTAATATATATAATTAAGACGTAGGAGAAATATGGCAACAAACTCAAATTGGACAGTGGTATTTGAAGATAAGTTAATTATTAATCAAGATGTTAAAATAGATGGACATTCCGTTGGTTATAATATTGATGATGATTCTTTTTGGAACGATTCAAAATGGTCAAACATATGGGCTATTCAATATAAGGATGATAATCTTGACTACAATGATACAATAGAATTTAGAGACGATACACCTCATACAACATGGACTGAAGCTGGCCTAGGTGATTTTCATGCTCAATTTGTAACAAAGTGGGAAAATGCTCATTTAGCTAGATTACAGAGTGATTGGGACAATGATAATGAACTTGTAGAAGAACCAAAGGGTTCAGAATCATATAGAGATGAAACTTCTGCTGAAAAAATTGCTAGACTAGGTGCAAGACCTACTTCTTCTTCCTAGTATTAAAAGAAATTATTAATCTTTCTTCATCTTTATCTAAACGTTCTACTTCATGAAGAATCGTAGAAGGAAACATTATCAATGTATTTTCTTCAAATTTATGAAAATATTTATCTAACTCTTGTCTACTATAAAAAATAGTAGGACTTGGATCTTTACCTTTCATATAAATTACTCCAGAATAATATGATCCATAATGATTGTGAACACTATGTTTACTTTCTTTATTATATAACTGAGCCCAGTTATCGCTTAAAAATAAATTATGTTGATCTAAAATATTAGTTATTTGTTTTTTTAAATTTTTTAATAAAGGAAAATTTAATACATTTAATGATAAATATGTGGTTAATTGTTCGCTTGAGTGTACATTTTTTCTTAGCAAAAATAAAATTTGATTAATCTCATCTTTAGAAATTTTTAAATTATATTTATAGAATAAATTTTCATATGAAAAAGGATCAAATTTTTTCATCTTAACATCATCCAAGAAGTTAAAATATATTTTTCACCAGATAAAGGTGGATTACCTCTATGAACATATGGAAAACCCGCAGGCCATATAACTATTCTGCCTGTTTTAGGTTTAACTCTTTTTGAAAAATGTAAAAATTCTGTTTCCCCACCTTCTTCAATATCATTTAAATATATAGAAAAAACAAAAGCTCTAGGTTCATTTTCATAACCTTTTTGATGCTCAACGTGCCAAACATGATAACCTTCAGTAGGTAAAGTTTTTTGTATTTTTAAAGAAGTAAAATAAAAAGGAGTTCCATAAGCATCACCAGCACCTGTGTTTTTTTTGTAATTTTCCCAAGCCATTTCAAAATTTATAATCATAGGCTTTAAAGATTCCCACCATACATCAATATTATTATTTTCTGCAAAAAATTGTTTATCTTGTTTTTGAAGTATAGATTGTTTTTCAAAAATCATTCTATCAAATGTATTATTAAACTTATTTTGATTTTCATATAGTTTAATGGCCTTATTACATTCTTCAGGTAATATATAATTATCATAAATACCTATAAAATTTTCTATTTGTTGAGTTCTTTGTATCATTTTCTAAATAAATATTTGTATTGTTTTTCTAGGTATCAATGGTTTTTGAACAGGACCTACTTTATGGTCTAAAGGAGATTTAACTATAACTAATGAATTACCTACTAAAGGTATAAAACCATTAGCATTTTTATCTTTGAATAAAAACTCCCCTCCAAATTTATTATTCCATCTATGATTTAGATAATAGGTAATTCCATATTTATGTGCAGAATCATCATGCCAATTAATACCTGACCCATCTTCCATTGAATGAATTAAAGGTTTGAAATTTTTAAATTTAATTTTATGAAAAGGGTTATGTTCTAACAATATTTTCATTTTTTTAAGAGGTCCATAGTTTATATCTAAACGTGTGTTTTTAACAAAATTTACATGCCCATACTTTAAATCTTTTTGCCAATTTTTTTCCGTAGACTTTAAATAAATTAATTTACTTTTAAATACATCATAATGTATTTTTTTATAAGTATTTAAATCTAAAAAATTAAAAAAATAATACAATTTATCGGGTATTGAATATATTAATTTCATTATTTTAAAAAACAATTAATTGAATATCTAGTGCCTTTTCTTACCGGTTCAGTGCCATGTATCCAAATAGGTTCGGCAGGAAATATTAAAGCATCTCCTGTTTTAAAAGATTCTTTTATTTGACCGTCAAAAAATCTAAACTCTCCTCCTTCATAGTCTTCATTTAAATTTAATGTACAAGAACCCCTTATGTTAAATGCTACATCTGTATGATCTTTTATACACTGTCCTTTTTCATATTTTAAAATTCTTATATTATCCGTATGTTTAATATTGCGATCATTAAAATCAGGGGATATTTTTTTCATTTTTATGTAATTAACATAATTAAGTATCATTATTGATATATATTCTTTGGCTCTATTAAAAGCATAAAGTATATCTTCATTAGGATTATTTATTTTTGATAAGTTTAAACATTTAAAATTATCATTTTCTTTTTTCTGAGTTTTATATTTGTAGCTTTCTTCTGTGAAACACAACTCTGGATATTTTTCGAATATTTGTATAATTTTGTAACATACGTTTTTAGGAACCAAACTATTTATTCTATATTTTAAATCAGATATTTTATGATCGTAAGTCATTATATTATTTCCAGTATAGTTTACCAATCTCTGGAAAATAAATATAGTTAAATATATTTCTATTATCTGCCAAAGTATTCAAAGCATTAGTTACACTATTTACTAGTGGTTGTCCTGCAAAATTAAAAGAAGTGTTTAATAATATAGGCACCCCAGTTATTTTGTAAAACTCGTTTATTAAATTGTAGTAATGAAAATTTTCTTCTTTTTTCAAAGTTTGAATTCTACAAGTGTCATCAACATGAGTTATTCCAGGTGCTTTTTTATTTTTAATTTTAAATACATAAGACATAAAAGGTGTTTCTTTTTTTGATTTTAGATAAAACCATTCATCAGCATATTGATGTAAAATAGTTCCAGCTGTTGGTCTGAACCATTCTCTTTCTTTTAATCTATTTAAAAGATCTCTGCCATTATTGTCCCTAGGGTCATACAAAAAAGATCTATTGCCTAAGGCTCTTTTACCCATCTCATTTCTACCTTGATATATAGCTACAATATTTTTATTGCTAATAAGTTCTGCAACATCTTTATACGTTACAAATTTAAATTTTTCTTTTTGAAATGTATTTATTAAAGAATAATTAGGAGAGTCTCCTAAAAATAAACTAGTTATTTTATTTTTTACAAATTTATTTGTATTTATTTTCCAAAGAGCTGCTCCCATAGAAATTCCACTATCATCCGCAAATGGGTCTACATACAAATTAGGGCAAATATCAAGTATCTTTGAATTAATTACAGTGTTTTGAAACACTCCACCAGACACACATAAATTTCTTTTTTTATTTTTAATAATATTTTTTACATATTTTAAAATAATATCTTCTGAATTCTTTTGAACTACGCAGCATCCTAATAAGTCATCACAATTTTTTAACTTAAAAAGTTTATTTTGAATAAAAACAAAATGATTAAATTTCGTAGTGTATATTTTTTGTACTTTTATATTTTTTCCAAAAGATGATTTACCCATGACCGAACCCGGTCCTTTATATCCATAAAGTTTTACGGCCCATTCAAACAGATGTCCTATACTTAAGGTATTTAAATAAATATTTTTACCATCAATATAATCTTTATCTGAAGAAAATACTTGAAAGATTTTCTTATATTTATTTTTGTTAAAATAATATAGCGAAACTATTTCTACGTTACCTTTATCATCGTTTGATCCAAATCCATCCATAATTAAACAAAATGAATCTTCATATCCTGAGTTATAAAAACTAGCACATGCGTGAAAGAAATGATGTTCTTTTTTTATAGAAAAAATATCACACGTAATATTAAACAAATTAAATGTTTCTCTAATTTGTTTTTTATTGGTTTCAGTATATTCGTTATCTCCTCTGGCACGCACAAATATAATTTCATCAAATTTTTTATCTCTATATTTCTCTAGTAATGTTTGCCAAGTGTCACTGTATTTTATTGAATTTAATCTTTCCGCTTCTTGAAAGTAAATAATTTTATTATCTTCTACCTCACAAAGAGAAGCATTATGAGAATCATGTAGTGCTAAAACTTTAGACATGATGGCTGTAATATGTTACTTTCATTATCTTTAAAACTGATATATAAACTATTATATGCTACAAAAATTAAATTTCAAGCCTGGTTTTAACAAAATGGTCACGGATTCAGGGGGAGAATCTCAATGGGTAGATGGAGATTTTGTTAGATTTAGATACGGACTACCTGAAAAAATAGGTGGATGGTCACAACTTACTAACTCCAATAACACTTTACCTGGAGCAGCACGTGCTCAACATGCCTTTATTAGTATTGCTGGTGAAAAATATGTAGCTATAGGAACTTCACAAGGTTTATTTCTATATTACAGCGGAGAATTTTTTGATATTACGCCTTTAGACACAGCAATCACTGGAGCTGACTTTGATGCTTCAACGGGTTCACCAACAGTTACTGTTAACAAAACTGCTCATAATTTATCGAATGGGAGATATGTAACATTTTCATCTGTTACGGTTCCAACAGGATCAGGATATGCAACAACAGACTTTACAGAAAATACTTTTGAAGTTTTAAATAAAACTGCAGACACTTTTGAGATTACCATGCCTTCTAATTCAGCAGGCACGACTTCTGGAACAGGATCTGCACAAATAGATCCTTATGTAGTTGTTGGTCCAACGTTTCAAACCGCAGGTTTTGGTTGGGGTACAGATACATGGGGCTCAAGCACATGGGGAACTGCAAGTGCAACCAGTGACGTGACTCTGGATCCAGGGCTCTGGAGTCTAGATAACTTTGGTCAAATATTAACTGCAACTATTCATAATGGTAAAACATTTACATGGAATGCAGGGACAGTTAATGCAAGAACAGTTAGAGCAACCGTTATGACTGGTGCACCCACTGCATCAAGATTAACACAAGTATCGGATAGAGATAGACATGTATTTCATTTTGGAACAGAGACAACTATTGGAGATTCATCAACACAAGATCCAATGTTTATTAGATTTTCAAATCAAGAAGATTTTAATACTTATCAACCAACAGCAACTAATACAGCAGGAACTTTTAGATTAGATAAAGGGAATGAAATTGTAGGTGCTGTGTCTGGTAAAGACTACACATTAGTATTAACGGATTCATCTGCATATGTCATTCAATATGTTGGACCACCATTTACATTTAGTGTTAGACAAGTTGGTACTAACTGTGGATTGATTGGACAAAACGCACTTACTTATTCTAATGGTATAGTGTTTTGGATGTCAGGTGAAGGTGGATTTTTTATGTTTGATGGTACTGTAAAATCATTACCATGTCTTGTTGAAGATTTTGTGTTTACTACAACAGGAGATAATTTAGGAATTAATTATAATGCAAGTGATATAATATATGCAGAACACAATACTTTATATAATGAAATAAATTGGTTTTATGCAAAAAATGGTACTGATCAAATTGATAGATGTGTAACATATAATTATGCAGAAAATTTATGGGTAACTTCTTCTTTAGCCAGAACATCTTACATTGACACAGGTGTCTATGATTTACCATATGCAGCTGAGTATGATAAAACTGCCTTACCTAATTTTCCAATTCAAGGTATTACAAATACTTTTGGTGCGTCTACTTACTATGAACACGAAAAAGGAACCGATCAAGTCAATAGCTCGGGTATAACATCAATTGATGCTTTTATTAAATCAGGTGATTTTGATATTACTAACACTAATAATGTGGCTAATTTACAAGGTGATGGCGAATTTATTATGTCTATGAAACGATTTATACCAGACTTTAAAGTACTAACTGGTAATTCAAAAGTAACACTATTATTAAACAACTATCCAAGTGATACAGCATCTAGTTCACCCCTTGGACCCTTTACAATAACATCATCCACTGATAAAGTAGACACTAGAGCTAGAGGAAGACTACTTGCAATTAAAATAGAAAATGATGCTATAGGTGAGACTTGGCGTTATGGAACATTAAGAGTAGATATAAAACCAGATGGAAGAAGATAATGGCTAAAATAACTGCATATGTACCAGAACCAAAACAAGAATATGATGTAGAGAATCAAAGACAAATTTTAGAATCTTTGTCTACCTTAAAAGACCAACTTAATTTTTCATTTCAAGATGATTTAAGAAAAGAATTAGAAAGATTTACTTGGTTTAATTCAAGGTTTGGTTGCTAATGAGTTCATGTAATAATGTAAATACAACAGGTGGAACTATTCCAGGTACTAGTGATATAGATTTTTTTCTTGCAGTTGCTAAAGGTGATTTTACTGGTTACACAAATGTTTCTAAATTTGGTTCTAATCCAGATATTAAATCATCGGGATTTGAAACTATTTGGGATGGTAGTAATTTATATCCATGGCCAACAGCTGCAGATACTTTAGATGTTGTAAGTGATGATGCTAATGATGATGATGGAAGTACAGGTGCAAGAACTATTGAAATACAAGGATTAGATTCTTCTTGGAACATCTTAACAGAAACAGTTACTATGGATGGTACAACTACTGTTACAACTTCAGGAAACTTTTTGAGAGTATTTAGAGCAAGAGTAGTTACAGCAGGATCAAGTGAAACTAACGAAGGAACCATCACTATGAGTCATACAACTTCTGGAGATTTACTGGCACAAATTAGTTTTAACACAATTGGACAGGGTCAAACATTAATGGCTTTATATACAATACCTGCGGGTAAAACTGGGTTTATTATAAATATAAACTTTTCATCTGCAAAAGATAGTGAGCATACATTTAGATTAATGACTAGAGACAACACTGTAACTGACGCTGCATGGAATGCTAAAGAATATGCATCAGCCAGAGGTGGGTTTAATAATTGGAGAAAGTTTGCAATTAACAAAGTGACAGAAAAAACTGATATAGATTTTCAAGCAATTGCAAATAATGCATCAGCATGTAATGGAGGATTTGAGTTAATACTCATAGATAATTAATGGCAAACTTTTATAAAAACGCATTCTATGATCCAACAGTTACAACAGCTGTAACAACATACACTTGTCCGAGTAATGCAAATGCAATTATACAAAATATACAAGTAACTAATGAATCAGGATCAAAAGTAGTTAAAACTCATGTAACAGACAGCTCTGCATCTACTTCTTTTGTTGTTGCATATGCTTCTGTAACAGGTCCTACTATTTGTAATTTAGCAAAAGGACCTATTATTCTAGAAGATAATGATTCAATTGCTCTTGAAACTTCTGATACATCTGGTATAAGTGCCACACTATCAATACTAGAAATAAGTAGAGAGGATCAAAATGGCTAACGAAGATTTATTAAAAATAGATTGTACTACAACAGTTACATTTAAAAATACAAGAACAAATAAAGTATATAAAGACGAAGCAGAAAAAGAAGCTGATATAGCTGATCCTAATACTGAAACAGTGGCAGAACATATTGCACAAGATATTAAAGTAGAGGTATCACCGAAAGGATTAAACGTTTTACAGAAAGTTATGAATCAAAATAATGACAAACCAAAGTCCTAGAGGTGGAACAGAATTACAATTTGAATATTTAATAAAACATGTTGATCCAAAGTTATTAGATCAAGTTCAAATTTGTACATCAGTTCCAGAAAAAATACCCCCTAGTTTAAATAAAATAAATATCTTGTGGCAAAAAAATTCTTGGGATCAAGGAAATTTAATTAACTGGTTTCAAGATAAATCAAATCATAATAAATATGATTGGTATGTATTTAACTCTAATTGGAACTTTGAACAGTTTATTAAAAAATTTGAACTACCTACAGAAAAATGTTTAGTTATAAAAAATGGTATAGAAAATATTGAACCTGTTCCAACTATTTATAAAAAAGGTGAACCTATAAAAATTATACATCACTGTACTCCGTGGAGAGGTTTATCTGTATTGTTAGGTGCAATGCAGTTGATTAGAAATCCATTAATTAGTTTAGATGTTTATTCTTCAACAGAAGTATATGGTAAAGCATTTCATGATCACAATGATCATCATTACCATGATTTATATAATCAAGCAAAAGAATTACCAAACGTAAATTATATTGGATATAAACCAAATAATTATATTAAAGAAAATTTAAAAGATTATCGATTGTTTGTATATCCTAGTATTTGGGAAGAGACATCTTGTATATCTTTACTAGAAGCCATGGCTGCTGGACTCTATTGTGTGACAACTAATTATGGGGCTTTATATGAAACAGGAGCTGAGTTTCCAATGTATATTCCTTATTCTAATGATTATAGAAGTTTAGCTAAAAAATTTGCAAGCAGTATTGAGATGGCTGCATTATCTTTACAGGATTCAGGTATGGCAGAACATTTAAAAATGCAACAAAAATTTGTTAATCATTTTTACGATTGGAAAATAAAAGGAAACGCTTGGAATAGATTTTTAAAAGGAGCAATAAATGCAAAACAATAAACCGATTTGGTTTGAAGATAAAACAACCACTGCAAATGATGATACTTATCAAACTATAAAACATAATAAGATAGAAAACAGAAGCGTGTTGGAAATAAATTTAAGTGGAAGCGCTGTTACAAAAATAATGGTTTGTACTCCATGTCATAGTGATGTGTCTATGCATTATACACAAGCGGTTTTAAAATTCCAAATGGAGTGTATGAAACAAAATATATTGGTTAGTTTTAGTTTACTAAAATCATCTTTGGTTACACAAGGTAGAAATTTATGTGTAGCAGAATTTCTTAATCATTCTGATAATTATGATTATTTATTATTTATTGATTCAGACATAGACTTTGAAGCAAATACAATATTTAAAATGATAGGTGCTGATAAAGATATTATTGCATGTCCTTATCCAATGAAAATGATCGACACAGATAGAATGTGGGCAAAATTACATCAAACAGATTTAGTAAAAACAAAAGATGATTTGTTAAAAGCAGGTTACTTTTTTCCACTTAAACTAGATAATCAACAAGAAATTATATCTGATCATGGGGTCATAGAAGTTAGTCATGCTCCTACTGGATGTATGTTAATTAAAAGAGAAGTTGTAGAAAAAATGATAAAACATCATCCAGAATTAAAAATATATCAACCTACAATAGTTAATGGTAAAGAAACATCAAAAGAGAATTTTTATAATTTATTCGATACGTTACATGATGTAGAAACTAAAAGATACTTTGGTGAAGACTTTGGTTTCTGTCAACGATGGACAGATATGGGAGGTAAAGTATATATCTATGCATTAGACTACATTACACATGTTGGAGAGCATCAGTATTGTGGTAGATTTTATGATCAATTAGAAGCTTTAAAACGTGTTGACGTTGATAAAAAAATCAAATAAAGTATAGCATTTACAGGTTTATATACCTGCCTTAAACTAGTTTAAATATATAATATATGACAATATCACGTATGCAACAACCAAGACAAATGTATGGCTTAGGTAGCTTTGTTAAAAAATTAACTAAAGGTGTTAAAAAAATAGTTAAATCACCTATAGGTAAAGCTGCTCTATTGGGTATAGGGGCTTTTGGATTACCTGGAGCTGCAGGACAAAGTATATTTAGTGGTTTTGCGCCTCAAGCTTTAAAAACTGGAGCAAGTAATTTTTTATTTGGTGGAGGTACAAAATTTGCACCCGCTTTAGATTTTAAAGGAGCAGCTACTACAAACCCAAATATTTTTGGTAAAGTTAAAAACTTTTTTGGTGGAGAAAAAACATTTGGTAAAACCGCAGCTATGTTTGGAATAGGTTCCTTAGGTGGGGCTGCGCTACAAGCATTAGAAGCAGCAGGTGTAGAAGACGAAAGTCAAGTAAGAGACGTAGAAGCTTTAAAAGCATACATGAGAGATGGTTATAAGAAACTAAATCCAGACGCTACACCAATGCAAGTAGATAGATTTATAGAAGGCCAGACTTATGAATACAGAGCAGATGGTGGTAGAATAGGTTATGGTAATGGATCAGAAGATTATGGAGATTTAATTGATGCATATGAAAGAGGTATTGATGTAATGCCTGGTGAATCCTTAACAGATTATATTAATAGAATTAGAGAATCAGAAAGAAAAAGATCTGCTATGGGTGGTAAAATGGAACAAAATGCTATTAAAGCCGCAGGAATAGAAGGATTACCATTAAATCAAAATCCTGCAGGAGTTACAGAATTAGACCTTAGAGATAGTGGTGGATTTATTCCCCCAGTTGGTGTAAAAGAAAAGGCAGATGACATCCCAGCGATGTTGGCCAATAATGAATTTGTATTTACAGCTGATGCTGTAAGAGGAATGGGTGACGGTAATGTCAACAAAGGAGCACAACGTATGTATGATATGATGAAAAAATTAGAAAAAGGTGGTAGAGTATAATGGCTGAAACAACTACAACAAATGTAGCTCCCGCTACCTTTATAGAAGGCGAAAGTAAACTTTATTTAGACCAATTAAAAGAAGCAATTGGTGGATTAAAGGGTGCAGATTTATCTAAAATATTAGGACCACAGTTTATTGCAGATTTAGATCCATTACAAAAACAAGCAATGGAACTAGCTGGAGGATTAGGTTCATATAAACCATATTTAGAAGCAGCTGAAGGTTTTTCTGGACCAGAGGCATACAAACAATTTATGTCTCCATATCAACAGGACGTAATTAATACAACTTTACAAGAATATGACATACAAGCACAAAAAGGAGCACAAGGTGTTCCAGCAGCAGCAATAGCTGCAGGTGCATTTGGTGGAGGACGTGAAGGTGTACAAAGAGCAGAATATCAATCTTCATCAGATAGAAACAGAGCAGGTATACAAGCAAATTTATTACAACAAGGTTTTACTCAAGCTAATCAATTGGCGAATCAAGCATTTGGTCAACAAATGAATTTGGCTACAAAATCTCCTGCATTAGCAGGTGCACAAATTGCGGGTTTAACTACTTTAGGTGGTATGAATCAAGCACAGAACCAAGCTCAATTATCTGCACAACAACAATTATTATCACAACAATTATATCAACCCCTAACCACTGCACAACAATATGGTTCAGGCATCATGGGTCTAATATCAGGATACCCTGGTCAAACTGTTACACAAACTTCACCATCACCAAGTGCACTTCAAACTGGAATTAGTGCAGGTGCTACATTAGCTGGTTTATATAGAGCGTTTTAAATATGAGCAAAGTATTAAAAAGACCTATGTTTAGAAAAGGCGGTCAAGTCAACGAAGGTATTATGACTGGTATTGTTGACAGAGAACAATATCAAACAGGAACACCTGATCCTTTTATAGGTGAAACTGATCAGTTTTCATTTACACCATATATGGAAAAACCTACTGCGTCTTCTCCACGAATGGATTTACCTGATTTAAAATCTATGACAAAAGAAAACATAGATTTATTATTAGAAGCAGCTGGAGACAGAGGAGGTTACGATCCTTTAACACAATTTTTACTACAGTATGGGCCAGCAGCAGCTAAACAAACTGGTGGTGGAACATTTGCTAATTTAATTGCAGCAGCTGAAAAACCAGTTGCATCTATGATAGCATCTAAACAAAAAGAAGATGATTTCCTAAGAAGCATCCGGACTCAGGCTACCGGGGCCGCTATGAAACAAAGAAGTGAATTAGAAGCTTCTGAAAGAGATAGATTATTTAAAAAAGAATTAGCTGATAAACAAGCTGACCTAAGTAGAGATTTATCACAATCAGAAATTTTAGCTGCTAAAGAAAGAGCTGATGCTAAATACTTACAAGATTTAGAATTACAACAAAAAAAATCTCAAGCAGATTATGAAACAAGATCTAAAATATTAAAAGAAGCTGATGAATTAGAACGTGGAACTACAGAAGATAAAATAAAAGAATTTACTCCTGTTTACGCTGAAAGTTACGGTGATGATGGCCCTGATTTAACTAAAGGTAGAAGAAGAGCAACTTATGAAGTTACAATAAGAAATCAAATAGCTGAAAATTTTGGAGAAAGTAAAGTTGGTGGTCATATTGATGTTGATGTGAGTAATGAAAAACAATTAAATAAAATTATGAAAAGCAGAATTAAAGCAGGTGGATCACAAAAAATATACTACAACGTAAATGATGGTAAAGCATATTTATTAACTGAACAAGGTTTACAACCAGTTGATTTAGCTGGAGGAGAAGAACAAATAACAGAAGTGACTGAAACAACTCCAGGGGGTACTGAAACAATTAAAGAAACTACTAAAAGTTTTCAATATTTAAATGAAGAACAACAGAGAAAATTAAAAGAATTACAAGAAAGTGCTCCTAAAAATTTTGGCACATCAGAATTTAGCAGTTAGGATAACAAATGGCGGAATTAATTCCATTTAACTCAGCTGAAGCCGACAGTAAAACTAGTTGGTATAGTGCATTAGGTGCAGGTTTAATATCAGGTTTAATAAAAGTTCCAGAAGGTATTGTATCATTAGGTGCAGAACTAATTGATTTAGGTGCTGACACAGATACAGTTGCATCTGTTGAAAGATTTTTTGATGACATCAATCCTTTTGAAGAAATTGCAGAAGAAAGAACTATTGGTAAACTAGCAGAAGTATTTACTCAAATAGGTATACCGGGAACTGCAGGTTTTAAAGCAGGTACTAAATTAGCTCAAAGAGCTTTAGATGCTAAAAAAGCAGGTACTTATGCAAAGTTTGGAAAAGAATCTAAGAGAGCATTAGAAGAAGTAGAAAAATTAAATAAAAAAGCTGGCTATAGAAAATTTGTTACAGGTATCATGGGTGGTGCAACTGGAGAAGCTTTTATAACTGATGCAGATAAAATAGGTAGCTTTGGAGATTTATTTGGTGGACCGACTGCATTAGATAGAGAAGAAACTTATGGTAGAGAAGAAGCATCTAGACGATTATTAAACAGAATTAAATTTGGTTCTGAATCATTATTAGTTACACCGGTTATTGCAGGTGTTGGTAAAGGAGCTAAAGCGTTAGCACAAAGAGGAAAAGAACTAGCTTACAGTGACAGCGCATTTGAAAGATGGATTAATAAATATGTAGGTGCACCATTTAGACCAAGAGGTGATTTACCTGAAGAAGTATTCGCAGCTGAAATGACTAAGCAAGGTTTAAAAGCAAGAGATACAGATGCTGCAAAAGAAATTGTAAATACAATTACAAAAGAAGTAGACAAAGTATTTCCTGAAATGGAAACTATTTTTAATAAATCCAATAAACAAGAAAAAGATAAATTTTTAGATTTATTGAATAAAACTTTATTTGAAGGAGATATTAGTAAACCTATTAATCCAAAAAGTATGGATGACATTGTAAGACAAATGGATGATATAGAACTAGATCCACAATCAAGACAAAAAATAGTTGGAGCTATTGATAGTGCTAGAAATGAGTTTACTAATTTAGTAGGTTATTTAAATAACAATATAAAAGATAAAAAAAATTTAAAATCTGGTGTTAAAGATTTACAAGAACTTTTAAAAGATAGAGTTCAAGGTTGGGTAGGTAGTACGTACAGAGCGTTCGAACCAAGATCAAGATTCTTTAAAGCATTTCAAAGATTTAAACCAACAGAAGAAGCATATAGTAATTCAATAGATTTATTTAGAAGATACTTAGCTAAAACAGATCCTAGTAGACCTAAAAATACAGGTTTAGATTTAGAAGGTACAACTGATTATTATCAACAAGCAAAATACATGGTTGATGATATTTTAGAACAAGGACAACAAGCAAGAAAAAAACCAGGACAGTTACCTGATTTACAATATACTGATAAAACAGCTCAAGGAATTAAAACAAAATCATTTGAAGAGATGTTAAAGAAAACAGGTGGTAAAGGTTCTAAAGTTATAAGAGAGTTATTTGGAGAAATAAAAGATCCAAGATATTCAATCTTTAATGCAATGACTAATTTATCATCTGCTGCAAGAACATCATCTTTCTTTGAAAACATAGCTGAAAATAATAAAAAACTTCAGGCCGCTGGAGAAAGAGGAGCTTTTTGGACTGATGAAGCTTTAGCTAAACAAGGTGTAAGATCAAATGAAACAGGAATACAAGTAGTTAAGGTAGGTGATTATTTAAAAGAAAATAAATTACCTGGTATTCAATATGTAGATAATGAAATATTAGATAGTTGGACTTCAAAAGAAATAGCAGAAGGAATGCTACATGCAAATGATGTACCAAGAGGTTTAGCAGGTGCTATAAGAGGTAGAGAAGCTGCATCGTCTGCTGAATCTGCTGCAACATATTTATACAGAACATTATTACTTGCTCCAAAAGCAGCATCACAAATGGCTAAAACTATTTTATCTATACCAACTCACTTACGTAACTTAATTAGTGCTGGTATGTTTACTGTTGCAAACGGTACAGTTCTTGAACCTACATTTTTTAAAAATGCTGTTAAAGGTTTCAAAGGATCCGGTGTATTTAAACTTGGACCTAAAAGTCCTGAAATGCAGAAACTATATCAAGAACTATTAGAACTTGGTGTAGTAAATTCACAAGTGCAAATTGGAGACTTAACTGCTTTGTTTAAAGATGTAATTCAAACTGGAGATCAATTTGTATCACCTGATACTATATTAAAATCATTCTTTAAAAAGATGAAAAAAGCAGGTTCTTTTTTACAAGGTAAGTATGTAGCAGAGGATGATGCATTTAAAATTACAAACTTCTTAACTGAGTTGGAAAGATTAAAAATAGGTAGAGCAAAACAATTAGGTATTAAAAGAGCTAATTTAGATTCTACGTTAGATGATGCAACTGAATTAGAATTAAAACAAAAAGCAGCTGACATTGTTAAAAACACTGTACCTAATTATGCTTACGTTGGATCAGCAGTTAAAACATCAAGAGTATTACCTATTGGTAACTTTATGTCGTTTCCATCTGAAATGATTAGAACAACAGCTGGTATTGGTAAACAAGCTTTATCAGAATTAAGACACTCAAGACCAACAAGAGGAAGTAACATTGGTCCAATGGTATTTGATATTGAAGCAAACGCTTTTGTTAAAAATGATAACCCAATGTATGCAACAGGTATGAAAAGAATAGGTGGTATGACTACTGCATTGACTGCAGTTCCAATTGGATTAACTGAAGGAATGAAAGCATTGTATGATGTAACTGAAGATGAGATGTCAGCATTAAGACAGTTTGTTCCTGAATGGTCAAAAAACTCTACATTACTTCCAATGAGAGATGATGATGGAACATTGAGATATATAGATTTTAGTCACAGTAATGTTTATGATGTAATTGGTAGACCTTTTAGAACATTATTAAATAATGTTTTAAGAGCACAAGAATCAGAAGATGTTTTATTAAGAGGTTTTAGAGATGGTATAATAGAAGCAAGTGGAGAAATTATGAATCCATTTATTTCTGAATCTATTTGGACAGAAGCCATGACTGATATTGTAGTTAGAAATGGTAGAACTAATGAAGGTAGATTATTATACACAGATGAAACACCTTTTGGAGATAGACTTTCAATTCAGTTTTTACATTTAGGTCAGGCACTTGCACCTTCTTACAAACAATATCAAAGAATAGGTCAAGCAGCATTTGGAGTTCCGAATAAAAGAGGAGATGAATTAGAAATTGGTCCTGAACTAGGTGGATTAATGGGATTCAGAGCAATTAAAATTGATCCATTAGAAAGTATGGGTTTTAAAATTTCTGAATATCAAACAGGTATTAGGAATGCTAGAAGAGAATTTACTGGTGGTTACTTTGGATTATTAAAAGGTGGACCTATTAAAGCAAATGATATTATTGAAAGATTCTTTATATCAAACCAAGCAAGATTTAATGTACAAAAAGAAATGTATAGAAATTTAAATTCAGCAAATATATTAGGTGTTGAAGATAATGCACTAAGAAAAACATTTAAAGAAAGACAACTAAGTGATGATTCTTTTAGACAATTAAAAGATGGTAGATTTGAACCTTACTTTCCATCAAAAGATATTGAAGATAGATTTAAAGAAATTGCAAGAGATCTTGGAGACATTGATGTATTTAAAGAAGTAAAACCTACTCTAAAAGAAATGAATAGAGACTTAAAAAGTTTAGATTTAGAAGAAACATTTGATTTAGATTTAACTGATTACTTAGAAGAAGGACCTGGTATTGCAGAAAGCTTAGGTATAGGAAACATTGGTCAAACACCAGTACCCAATCAACAAATAATACAGACATCACAGATTCAGGCTCCAGGGTCCAATGTTACATCTCAGGGGTTGACACCAACAGAACTTGCTTTATTATCACCTGAAGAGCAACAAATACGTCTCAGACAAAGAGGATTAGCATAATGGAAGATTTATTATTTAATTTATATAATCAAAGACAAAAAAATTTAACAAATACAGGCATCACAGGAATTCCACTATATGATGACATGGCTCCTATTATAAATACTTCTTATGGTGTTGCTAATGAACCCGATGAAGAAGAAACAGAACAATACAGAAACCAATCAAATAATAAATTTGGTGGTATTATGGATTTATTAATGGGTATAGCTGTACCTGGTTATGGTTTATTTAAAAATGTAGCTAAAGGTGGTCTAGACGGATTAAGAGGATTTAATCAAAGATTACAACAATCTGATTTTGCTCAGGCAGATAATTTAATGGACTATCTTGACATGAGAAAATATGGTGGTCTTCAAGGTAGAATAGACGCTGCAGCAAGAAACATGGCTCAGGCTAGAGGAATAACAAAATCATTAGCATCAAGACCTTCTTCAACTAGTGGTGGGTATCAACAAGGTCCTGGCGGTAGTGGAGAACAAAGAACTGGTGCGAGTAAATCTCAATCACAAGCAGGACCAGGATTTAGTGGCAGTGGATCAGCAGCTGAAATGGGAAGTTTTTAATGCCTAAAAAAGATTTAGCATTAGAAAAAATAGAATCACACGAAAAGCTTTGTCGTATCATGCAAAAACAAACTCACTCAAAAATTTCAGCGATAGAAGCAGATATAAAAGAAATTAAAAATCATATGCGTTATGCAATGACCGCTTTAGTAGGTGGTATGTTTGCTATAATAGTTATTCTATTTGAAAAATTATAATTATTTTGGGAGGTTGGCACTCAGCTGCCGGGATCGATTATAGTGGGGACTATAGTCACTATATCCATTCTCTAAAATCTTCATCCATAATCGTATTAGCAATATCAACTTTATTACGTAAAGCTTTTACAATTCTTTCATCAATAGTATCTTGACTCATAATATCTATGTAAGTCATTTTTTTAGTTTGACCTATACGATCAATACGTGCTTCTGATTGTTGACGTTTCTCAAGGTCATAACCATTTGAAAAATAAATCATATTACTACCTGCAGTTAATGTAATACCATAACCACCTGTATGAGTGGTTCCTACGAAGAATCTACAGTTATCATCATTTTGAAATTTTTTAATATTAGCTGATCTAGCATCTGTATCTGTTGCACCATAATAATCTACAACAGAATCCTCACCATAAACTTTTTTAATTTGTTCAATTATTCTTCTAACATCATGAGTATAGTGAGACCATATAATAGTTTTACCTTCTACATTTTCAAGTATGTTCATTAGTTCAGTTAACCTTTGGCAAGGTAAATCTTTAACTGTACCATCATCAGCAGTAAAATGTCCACAAGTAATTTGATGAAGTCTCATTAATTGAGTCATTACAGTTACTGAAGATTGCATTTTACCATCTAAAAAAGCAATTGCTTCTCTTTTCATTTGTGTATATACTTTTTTTTGCTCTGCTGTAAGTTCAACATAATGCTTGACAAAAGTTTTTTCTGGCAAATCTAAACAATCTTCTTTTAATATTCTTTTAGAGAATGGTTTTATTTTATCTGATAGTTCACCAAGGTTCATGTATCCCGTAACTATTTCTACTCTTCTACCATTAACTTCTATTTTTCTCATT
>Ga0208298_1000156_pt1 | contig 30843 bp, 32 predicted proteins | sample 14BtaG_FD_184088 | JGI IMG/M metagenome (GOLD analysis project Ga0208298, IMG submission 184088) | Marine viral communities from the Subarctic Pacific Ocean - 14B_ETSP_OMZ_AT15311_CsCl metaG (SPAdes) (version 2) | ecosystem: Environmental > Aquatic > Marine > Oceanic | place: Pacific Ocean... | reverse complement strand
CGAACATCTTGACTTTAGGGGAGTTTCTTCTGATAGTATTACTCAAGAAGTAATCAAGGGTAATAGTTACATACCTGATATACTTTCTGACTTAGATAACGTAAATACGAATCATCAAGAGTCTATAAACTCTTACTCAATGAGACAGTCTGGACCTGACAAGAGACCGTCAACCGTGGCTTATGTAAAATGTAGCGTAGATGAACAACTTTACATGCCTCCTAAAAGCGAAGAAACACCCGCTATGGTTTTCGGAAGAGATGTAAAATGGATTCCAAACCAAGAGCCTTCTTACCCAGTTGTAACAGAAGACGAGAACGGGTGTCCTGTTTACGACTGCGTAAAACCTTACGCTGCCCCCGTATTCGCTCCTAGTCACAGATTCAAAGAAACCGCCTCTAAGGTCGGGTATGAGAGAGTATTAGCTCCACAGGAATATAAATTTGACGATAAAACTTATTCTACTACGACAACTTTTGGAGATCCAAACAGAGTTATTCAAGGTGGAGGTTTAGACTCCACTGTTGTAACGCACGTAGAGTACGTAAGAAAATACGAAAAAGAAACCGACTCATTTATAATCGACACAGAGATAGAAAACTTAGATGACAACCATGTGTACGCTTTAATTACAATTCCGGGCATAGTTTCAACCACTGTAAATAAAAGATATGCAGACGCTATGGAATATGCTAAGAACGGAGCTATTATAAAAAACACGATGACTCAAGACGTTGTTCGTGGCGTAGAGGGTTTTGAAAAACCGGCAGAAATAGTAAACAGGAAAGTTTCTATTAGCTGTGATGATTTTTCTTTTGAAGATTTAGAGTCTGCACAAAAAGCACAAAGGGCAGCCATACAGGGTGCTTTAGACGCCTTTGGGTCACAACAGGTTATGCAATCTGCTCCGTCTCCTATATATCCAGACATAGTGGCACTTCCTCTTATGTCAACAGAAAGGTGTTATGGGCCTTGGAGATCTGCTGCTTCTCTTGGTGACGATAGAGAAAGATATACAGACATAGGAGGCAAAATAGAATTCGTTAAAGATGAAAATTTAGCTCCTTGGAATTATGCTGGATATCAACTAATGGACGAGGCTGGAAAACTACAAGCAGAATTTTCTAACAGTCTTTTACTGTTTTCTGAGAGGGGAGGTTTTGTATTCCCTTCTCATCCTTCTGGTATGTCTATAGGAAGAGAACTGCAAAAAGGTGGACCCCTAATTACTTCTCTGTCTGTAGGCGTTTCAGAAGCTGGAATAAAAACAACAGTAAAAATGGATCTATATACTTCTAGATTTGGAAAACTTCAAAAACAAAAAGAAGAGGCTATAGCTCAAATAACAAGAGAGAGGCAAAAGATAATAGATAACAATAACGAAATGATAAGAAAAGGGATGATTAGGTCGGCTACTAACCCTAATACTTTTGGGGTTACAAATAACTTTGCAGCAGGAAGACCTTTAGAAACGACAGATGGTAGTTTTGACGGATTTAAGAAGGCTGGAAAAATTATGATAGCTCAACAAAAAAACAGAGAAGGGACAGGTTCTAACGGAAACTCTGTTATCACTAAGACTAATGATCTTTCAGTATCAAACATGTCTCCAGAAGAATACACAGAAGGTATTGCGGATATAGGGACAGCGCAAGCAGGAAAGGTGTTTAATTCGTCGGCAGATGAAGAACTAGGAGTCCCAGCCGCCACAAACATACCGTCTACAATTCTTCCTGCGGCAAGATTTATTAATACGGCGGAAAAAGGAAATAAATTTAACGATATGCTTTCTACACCAAGAGAAAACGAGGAACTAGCATGAGTAATTCTTTTATAGGAAAAAAAGATTTTTTCTCTGGCTCTTTTGTGGGCCAAGATGATTCTTATCACCACATAACAACTGATAACCCTAGGCTTATAGAACTGGGTCTTGATGCTTTTACTACAGGTAGTCTTTACGACTGGCTGCACCTAAAAGACAACGGCTCTATTGTAAGAAAAGACTACGAAGCAATAGACAGAATTGGGGCGGATACAGGATTTTTAAAAGAATACCCAAACCAAAGATTCTGGGTTCATAAATATTCAGAAGTTGGCTTTAATGGCGATTGGCCTCACGAAGTTCTGTTTACTAATGAGACAGTAACTAGAGATGAGAAATGCTCAGATTCAATCTACGGCCACACTCTTGACCTCACTAAACAGTTTTTCTATCATGGATGGAGAACAAAGGGTAGGAGCGGAGAATATGTAACATACGCAACGGACAGGGTAAATTTTCATGACTGGACATATGAAAATCAAACAGGAGGTTTATACGCTGCTGACACTGCTACAAATACTTTTAGGTGGGCGGATCTAGATGCTGAATGGTTTGACACTAGAAGAATTACAGGTTGGAATACACAGGCTAATACTGTTAATGTAAGCGCACCTTTAACACCGCTAACTAGCAATAATAGTCTTGTTCATAGAATTATCGAAATGAACAATTACGCTAGATTGATAAAACAAAACAAAGAGAGTTCAACTTGGACAAAATCAGACCTAGCAATTGTGTTATTTATAAACGATATTAAGACGAGCAAAGAAGGGTGTGTGCAGTGGCACGCTCTTCCAGAGTTTTTGTTAGACATTCCTTCAAATATAGTATCTACAGATCAGGAGATTGATGGCTGCGAAGGATGCTCTAAGTACGAAGATGTCTATTTTAAACTTTATCTTTTTGATCGACTGTTGCCTAAACAAACAAAAAGAAAGATTGTTAACGAAAGAATAGTAGTAGCAAGACCGCCAAGCACCGCCTATGGTTGGTCCTACAAGGATAAGGACGAAAAAGGAAGAACTCCTATTGGAATTAACCCAGAGCCAGCAAACGCAGTGGCTGGAGAAGTTGACCTTCACTACAACGAAACAACAGGAAAATGGGAAGGTGGAACAACCCAAGTTTTTGCCATAATGACAGAAGATATGGCGGCTGCAAATCAGCCAGATTTAGATTCATTTTTAAACGACGATGAACTAACACTACTTTCCGCAGACTCAGGAATGGAGGTTGGTAAAGGTAAAGCCATGATATTGGCTATGCAAAATGGAAATCCAGCACAGTGGATGCCAGATTTTCACTATACTAGAAACTGTAGAGAAAAAGACGATATAAACAAAAACAAAAAAGTTATTGTAAATGTTGTTAACCCTACAGGAAGGAGTTTTACTAGAGGTGAAAATGTAATTCTACAAAAAATTCATGGCGTTTGGATTGCTCAGTTTATAGGAGAATCTTCTAATAATATAACACCCGCAGATCCTAAGTGGGATTTTACATACTTAATGACTAACAGTATGTTTTTCTTTAGGAATCATGACTGGTGGATGAACTTATCAACATTTGATGAGCTGAATGAACCTTCCTCTAGTACTACTAAAACAACACCTACTAATTATGAACAATCTTTTTATTGGTGGTACTATAGAAACAAAGAGAAAGGACTAAAAGGTGGCGTACAACCAGTAGCCATAGAAGACAATTCCGCAAGGTATCCTGACTCAGTAAAGAAATATGCTCGCGTTTTAAATGGTTATATGCAGACTACTTCTTGGGACTTTATGGGAATTGGTATCGGTGGAACAAGGAGAGCTGGTCACAATACAGACACTTCTGTTGCTAACACTATTTTGACAGAATCTGCTGCCTTGAACGAAAATTACCAACAAAGCCCGCTTTCTGCTACTTATCCGAGTAGTGGCGACGGTAATAATGGAAATGCTCTTTCTGCCACACAGTTTTCATTCAACCAAAAAAACGAACCCTTTGTCGGAGCTGGCGTTGGAGGTAAAGCAAACACCTATCCGTTCTTTGGTTGCATTTTCCCAGACGGTTATGACGGTTCTATAAAATATGCAGAGTTAATGAATGAAGAAAAAGATTTCTTTATTGCTCCTAAGAATTACGATACTTTTGGGAACTACGAGGCTAAAACTCCTTTCTTTTACGCTGCGAAAAGTCCTTTTGAGAATCTAAATAATGTCAGAGATGCCGACATAGGAACAGAAGATGCCGAACATCAAGAATTCGGAATGTTCCCAGTGGGAGAAGCGGGATCTTTAAAACATCTACCAGCAGACATTGGAACAAATGCTTCTCCGTCAGGTGTCTATGGACAACCAATTTCAAACATTGGGATAATAGGTGAATTAAATAATTATGTCGGACAACCATATTTTAGAGATATGGTAGCAACTTACTTTGAAAAGAACGAAGCTGGGCCAAGAGGTAAGTCTTGGATGCACAAAAAACACAACGATGACACAGATTCAGAGTTACAACAAGACGCTTCTTACAGTTACAACCAAAGCGCTTTTGACATAAAACCTGTAAACCCTCTAAAGATAGAATTTAGACCGTTGATTCAAGAGGTTTATTCTACTTTTGAAGGAGTAAGAGTTGACAACGATGGCGCTAACTATACAATTCAGTGGAATGACTCAAAAGCATACGGAGGAGAAAGGGGTGAATTTGCTAGAGAGGGCTATCAGTTTAACCAAGCTTATTCTGTTGCAGACAATAAGGGGTTTACACCTTCTTTGTCTTCCTACTCGTTGCTTAGAAACCCTCAAGTATTTAAAATACCACCAATTCTTGACAAAACCAATTTAAAAGAAGAAGAAAAGTTTACACTTTATCAAGCTGGGACCAACACAGACTTCTTAGACGTTGACGATGATAACGAGTATGGTCTTAGATACAATAAAGAACTGTCTCAATTTGGCTGGGGCTACTTGTCACGATCTGATATCTCTCACGCTCCCGCGAAATGGTTTCAAGAACCTTGGATGGAACCAGCTACGGGCATCCCCGCAGGAGGCGTGGGCGTTATAGGGGCTATAGTTACGATTGCAACTAGAGATCAAGTTCAATTCAGGACAGAAAACGTGCTTGGCTTAGACGATTACGTAGAAATTGGTAACACTTGGCCCCCTTCATTTAGAGGGGGAGACTATTCTACTATGAACGCAACTCAACTATACGCTAGAGTTTATCAACAGTGGCCTAGAGATCAAATGATTTACGATCCTAGATTTTTTGTTGTTCATCATTTTAATCCAGATGGAGACAAACAAAAAGAACTTCCTCCGACTGAGGAAAACAATGATGCCAATCGACTTTATGGCAATGCGACGACTGATCTTAAAACCTCTGAGGTTGACCTTGTTGTTCCTACTTATTGGGATAATACTGAAATTGAGGGTGATGGCAGTGCAAAGGTTTACGCCGATTCTACGAATGAAGAACTTGATAACACAAATGTAAACGGACTTACAAAACTTAGAAATAAAGCACACTGGAGGATAAGCACTCAAAGAAGAGGTAAGCTATTACCTTATTCTTTCAAGGTTCCTACAATTGGGATGCAAGGCACATATATAACAGATGTAAGTGAAGATTTTGGTTTTTTAAATGGTGACTATGTGGGAGTTTTAAGTGACAGAAATGTTGATGTTTCTCAAGATATATTAATTGTAAACAGAGGTGAAGGATACACAGAAAACAGTAAATTTGTAACAGAAGGAGGATCTGGTGGGGGAGTTGTACTAAAGGCTATTGTAAATTCTAGCGGTGGAGTGACTGGTTTTATAACTGAGTCTACGGGTCTTGATTTTTCTCCAGACGACTTTCCACGCTCAATCAATGGAGTTTCTTACAGCCGCGCAGCTAACGGCTTTGGAACTCCTTTTCCAGATTTCTCAATTTTTAAAGTTAAACTAGTAGCTCACGTTAACAGTAAGAATGGAAGCGGGTTTGTTGGTTATATGTGTAGAGGTACTATGGTACAAAGCCCCACTATAACGGACGCTAAACCAATGGAAGCTCTGTCTGCGACGGGTCCAATCAAATTAACGCCCGATCCACCTCTTCAAAGAGAGGGTAATACAACCCAATCCCTTCAATTAACTGAGGGTAAAGACACACTCTTGAAAGTTAATCCAATTGCATCTACTTCGCCTTTAAACTCTAATTCTAGTAAAACCATTCTGCGACAGAAATATAAACCAAATGAATATGATGTATTTTTACATTTTCATAACGATATTTCTCACACAAGAATGAATAATTACAACCAAGTTCCAGATTCTTTAGAGCAAATGTGCAGATTAGAAATACAAACCAATGGTTCAGACGGAGGCTCTTTACAAGAAAACGCACAGGGCGAAAACTTAAACGACTCTTCTGAGATGGAGTTTGGTGCTGGCAACGGATTTGCAAACGGTCAAGGTAGCGCCCGTGGTGGGATTGGAGGTGGAGGCTTATTCGATGGAAACGGAGGCTTCTTCATGGGCGGAAACGGTAATTTCGCAAGTAGATAACAAATTTTGTGTATAATAATACAGATACTTCCTATAGGAGATAAATAATGGCAGCTATAACATTTCACGTAAACGAGAACGGATTTACTGGTCCATCAGACACTACGCTGATTAATCACTCAGCGGGTTCTGGATTGGGATTTTTTGGTAATGGTTTTGGTATATCCGTCCCAGTTGGACAATTCCAAGATCAAACATACGTTACTAATTCTAATGGTACTGCTTCTGGCGTGAAAGCAGCAAATACTAAATATATGAGCGTAAGCGGTGTGTCTCACAATGGAGGCTCAGAGGTAGACAATGAAAATATACCTAACTATTACGCTCCCCTTAATGTAAGATTCTCTCACTCCGAGGCGGTTAGAGTTCAAAACTGCAAATTGCGTATTTTTGACCGATCTGATATTGAGAATCAAGCCAGCGGTGTAACAACCAAGGTTTATGAGGTTCGCCACCCTCATGGAACGGCTGGAAACACTGCAAATATTGGACCTCTCGCTCTTAGAGGTGTCTCAACTCACGACTGGTTTGAATTCGACCCAGAAGAAAATATCTCTGACATGTCATTTACAACTTCTCCGGGTGTAAGCGGTCTAAATACCAGCGCGGGAGACACTTTGCCAACCGAAGACGGAGGTGTCTACAACTGGACAACACAAGAAGGTGCTGCTCATGAATCTGTTCGGCACGACTGGTATATTGCCCTGAGCGCATCTCCTGATAGTATTGGAAGTAAGACTGATTACGGCCTTTATTTTACCCTAGAGTATCTATAAAAAAAGAGCCGCCTTTCGACGACTCTCTAACTAGGTCAGTAGTGGTGTGCTACTGGCCTTTTTTATTCACTTTTGCCGGTCTGCTTATTATATTTGACCCATCCTCGGTCATTTAGCCAGTTACCGTCTGCGTCTTTACGTTTGGGGAATAGGGTTCCACCCTTTTTATTCACGCCAAATGCTAGTCGCGCCCCGCAATCCGCGCATCTTAACTCATAATAATCGTTCTCGTCTACGGTTCTTACGACAAATTTAACGTTGTCACTGCCGCATTTTCCACAGACGGTTTCCTCAAAAACCTCTTGGAATTTAGCGATCTCTGAGAAGATAGACTTTTGGTCGTCCCCAGAGAGTTCTACATTAAGGCGACCATTTCTTGTCTGATATACTACTTTCATTAATTTCTCCAATTGGAATCGTAACCTGTGATTGAATCTGGAATCAGACTCTTGTTTGCTTGATACTCATTTAACTTCTGGATTGCGTCACTCGCTTGCCCTTTAGTTGCCTTCTTTTTGATGTCTACCTTTAGAACCTCCTTGAAAAACTTAACTACATCTACATTTAATTGCTTACACTTAATATTTCCTATGAAATTCTCTTGCTTCTCAGTCATTCTTTCTGAGTCATTATATTCCCCCTCCGTAGATGCTATGCTTTTAGTTAGGCTAATACTCTTTGCAATAGCCGCCGTGTTCTTTTTAGTGACCTCTTCTGCGGCCACTACTCGCAATCTAAGAGCCTTTCTGAGTGCGCGACCTTCCGCTCGCGTTGCTGCTGTAGCAGTGTTATACACGCAGAATGTATCGTCTGTGTTGCCCTCCCAAGAGTCAGCAACGTCAGAGAAAGCAGACCCGTCTTCAAACTGCACTTTCCATATAACTGTAGACCTTCCGATCTCGTTCCCAGCAGCAGGAGGAAAAACCTGAACCGGACCACTAAACATGATTCTTCCCATCAACAACTCTGCAACCCTTCTCAATCCATTGCAAAGTGGCATCTTGTCAAACATCTCGTTTTCTTCAAAATGCCCAAGAACATAATCATTCCATTCTGGGTCTGTTGGACTGATCCCCGGATTAATCACATCTTTAGTCCCGACTTCTGTATCGAAAGGACTTTTAAGTTCACTATCGTCGCCAATCAAATCTTCAAACAAATCATCATTACTCATAATTCAACCTCAATAAACCTTTGACCTTTTTCTGGAAACTCATTCTTTATACTGCCTAGCAGTTCTACAAGATTAGATACCAAATCCTCCTTCTTTTTCAGGCTTGGTGTTTTCAATGCTTTTACCCTTAAAATTATAAATCCTCTGCTAAGAATCCTTCCGCTTTTTTTAAGGTCGGCTTTGATTTGTTTCTGTAGCTTTTCTTCTCCCCAAATAGGAAAGAAGTGAGAAGGGCCATCTATTTCTATTATAGTCTTTAAGCTAGGAATATACAAGTCTATTTCTAGTTTTTCATTAGGAATTAAGTTTTTATTGTGAAACTCAACCCTATAGCCATTCTGTGTTAATCGCTCCATGACAAATTTTTCAAGTTTAGACCCTTCCTTTCCAGCTTTTCTTATTGCGTCTGTAGCTTCCCTACACATTTTCTCTTTCTGTGCCAAGGGTAAATTTTTCCATCTTTCTTTAGCTTGGTCTACACGATCTTGTCTATCGTCGTCGCTCATGCTTTCCCAGTGGTTTTCCATACCTTCGCTGATTTTAATTCTCTCGCTTTCTGTTCTCTTCTTTCCTTGCGTGGGATGGGAGCATCTTCCGCTTTTTAAAGCATTTTTCTGAGCCTCGCTTTTACTCTTTAACTTATAACCATGCTTTATCAGAGTTCTTCTGACTTTGTTTGGGTATGTCTCCAAAGCTTTAGCGATCTCGTAAGTGCTTTTACTTTGATCATTATACATCTCTATTATCTGCTTGTCAAGAGAGTTGGTTTTCATTGGAATATATCCTTTAATTTTTCTGGAGTTAGTTCTTCGATTAAGTGAGGTTCTTTACCTGTGACTCTTTTTATATAGTCAAAATCTTCTTTGTTTTGCACCACAATAGGAGTTGTATTTGAAACGTGGATAAAAGCCATAAGGTTTTTTTCTAACTGATTATTGTACAGAAATAAAGATTTAAATTTGTTTATAGCCTTCTCTACAGATGTTATAGCGGGAATACTTGTAAGGATTAAGTTTCCTGTAAAGTTCCATATATCCGTAGAATTAAAAAGAGCAAACTTTGGTGTCACAGGATTCCACCCAATATCTGTATAAAACAGACTAGCGTTTGAGCATAAACCTTTTTCTACCCACTTGTTTAGTGTAGAGTACGCAACGTTTGTTGCACCCTTGTCTCCCAGTGTGTCTACATAAAATCCTATATTCATTCTTCTGTCTCCTGTTTTTTATTATTTAGAAACCATTCTATGGTTTGTTTTAGTCCTGTTTTTAGACTTGTTTTAGCTTCAAAATCAAGTAGTTTTTTAGCACTACTGGTGTCTAAGCAGCGTCTAGGTTGTCCGTCCGGTTTATCAGTTTGCCAGTTGACAACACCATCCCAACCCATTTGTTCGCCAATCTCATATACAAGATCGTTGATTGTAATCTCTTTGCCAGTTCCAATGTTGATTGGGTTCAGATCAACTTCTGTTTCTATCGCTCTAGCAATCGCCTCTACGCAATCTGGAGCATAAAGAAACTCTCTAGATGCCTTCCCAGTACCCCAGATATTAATCTCATTCTCGCCATTGCGCATAGCATTGTAGAATTTGAGAATTAGTGCTGGGATCACATGACTACTAGTTAGATTAAAGTGGTCGTGTGGGCCGTACATGTTGACCGGAATCAAGTTAGCACCTCTCATACCATACTGCTCTCCGTAAGCCTGTAAAAGCCGCATAAGTGTCTTCTTGGCGATCCCGTATGGAGCATTGGTTTCTTCTGGGTATCCATCCCACAGACTTTCCTCTATGAAAGGGACAGGAGTGTGTTTAGGGTAGGCGCACACTGTTCCAAGTAGAATAAACTTAGGGATCTTCTCTATCCTAGCTCTTTCTATAAGATTCGTACCCATGATAAGATTTTCATACATAAACTTACCGGGATTTTCTTTGTTAGCACCAATTCCACCCACAGATCCAGCCGCATGTACTATTACATCTGGATTATGATATTGAATCATTTTCCTACAAGCATGTTGACATCTAAGGTCGTAGACACTAGAACCCATCACGCTTAATGAATAGTCTTGATTGATAAATTGACCAAGGTTTTCTTGAATATTTTGACCAAGAAATCCCGTTCCACCAGTTAATAATATTCTCATATATAGTTCTCCTTACTCCTATTATAGTTCAGGAAGTACATTTTGTCAACATCATTTTTCAAAAACTGCTAATTTAGATTGACATTTTAAACCATTGGTGTCTGAGTAATATTTTAGGGTCTTGGTGTTATTAGTAATATATGTATTTTTATCTTCTGATAGATATTTACTGCAAAATACTTGCGTTTCAACAAACTTCTTTATTGTAGCGTCTGTGCTAGCAGAGTAATCAATCTCGTCTCCCGCGAGCCATTCTTTGTCTGTTCTTAAATGAGAACCCGCATGACAGTCTCCTTCTACTGCATGGTGAGATTCGCCTCTATGACCCCACCACATAGAGCCACTTCTAAGTCTCTCTTCTTTACAGATATCTTCAATGATATAACAACCGCCGTCCGACACATAGGGAAAAAGATTTCCAATTCCGTTCATTTGGTCGTACTGAAAATGAGATCCGTCATCTATGATAACATCAAATGTATCTTTTTTGCTTTTTTCTTTTGCGTATTCTATCAGTTTTGTAACATCTTCTGCGCTGCCAGAGTCACCTTTAAAAAAGTTTACATTGTAGTCGGATAATATTGAGGTCTTGTCAAAGATGTCTGACATAAAAATATTCGCGCAGCTAAAATAAGCTTCCCATAGAGATGCTGAGTCACCTCTGTATACTCCAACCTCCAGAAAGTTGATTTCTTTGTCTTTGAATTTTGAGAATAGTGAGTCATACACACTCAGATATCCGTGCTGCAATTTGTCTGTTTTGTGAGTTCTAGCTAATTCTTCTAATTTCATGTGCCTATTCCTTTTTCTCTTAGTAACTTTTCTGTTCTGTTTTTCAGTAGGTCAAACTTAGAACCCTTTTGAATTTCTCTGTTTTTATTAGAGCTATTATGCCAGTGCCAAGCGAAGGCGTCTAAGAATAAAAAATCTCTATCTGTTTGTATCTTATCAAACCCATGTCCGACTAATGATCTAAATTCTCTATCCGTCTGGTTTATAAGCCATTCGGTGTTAAAAAATGTAGATGGGAATACCGTAAAAGGTTGTTTGTTGTAAACTTTAGCTAACAGCATATGATCTAATATCGTACTGTCTTTCACCAAGGGGGTTGAGCATATCTCGTTTAAGCACCTAGTAGAGTGTTGACTCTCTTTTTGAAAACTCATCATAGCGGCGCATGGCCCAAAATTACAAAAGTCTCTTTCACTCCCCCACATGTAAGCCCATTCTTGATCTAAGATAGACTTAAAGTCTCTTAAAAAAATCATATCCATGTCTGCCCATATTCCACCGTATTTGTAGGTGACTAAAAATCTTAGTATTCCACTTTTCATATAATGCTTAGTGTCTGATATGTCGCTAAGTATCCATACTGGATGGTTTTCTAGAGGTGTTCCTTTTGCTTCTTTCTCCGCATTATAAACCCTAAGTTCTACTAAATCTTTATACGGCTGGATCAGTTTGTTGTCTTGAATATCATAATCCGACCACAGAATTAACTTGGTTTTTTCGAGATTCTGCGTTGCCAAAAAAGACTTAATGCACTCAAGTTCTTTGTCTGTTTTTACTTCTGTGTAAACATGAAAAACAACAGGTTCTTCGGGATAGTCATAGTCTTCGTCTTTTACTGCGGATAATAGCTCTAAACCCTTCTCGTAGTCCACGTATAGTTCAGGTGTTTTATCTAATGATATGTTAATCATTTACAATCTCCATAGTTTTATTAAAAGAAGCTTTAACAGAACAGTTTTCCTCAAACCATTCTATACACGCTTCCGACATCTGTTTAGTTTTTTTGGGGCTTGCCAACAAGTTATGTATCTTAGATAAACAATCGGTAGCATCTTCTGCGAACAAATAATGTTCATTTTCTATGGGTGGATCGTGATACAAATCCATTGCTAAACGGTTTACGACTATGGGTATAACTCCTATTCCCATATATTCTACATCTCTTAGACATTTTGGCCCCACACCGGGAAGACACAAGCCAAAAGTACAGTTTGCGCAAACTTCTAGATATTTCTCGTATGATAGCCCCCCTCCAAAACTCCACACATCACACGTTTGCGACCAGTGTTGGGCAATTGAATTTCTTTCTGTATTTGTAGGAGTTCCTATAAAACAGTTTATATGTTTTTTTTCTATATTTCTAAGGTTAGATTTAGATTTCTCATATAACCTTGAGTGCTTAGGCCAGAATATCCATTTCTTATTCTTTTCACCTTCTTTATATGTGTTTGCAAACAAACATTGCTTATACTCATTTTTAAGTCTGTCTAATATAGGAAAATCATACAATAAGATATTTCCTTGCTCTTCTATCCAGCATTTAGCTTCTGGAGAATCTGGGTCTTCCATGTAGCCACTAGACCGTGTTGTTGGTCCCATTTCTACAATACAAAAACCTCTCTCTCCCCACATGTCTAGCAGTTCTCTAAAAGAAGAGCCGTCATGACCGCCAATTGACGGTTTTATAATCTTAATCAATGATTATGCCCCCTAGTGATATAGTTTATTGTCATCCAATCTTGATGTAAAGTAAACCCAATACCGCTTTTCGATAGTGCAAGTCTAATATTATGATAAAACTTTTTATTATTGAAATTATACGAGTCTATCATGTGAATAAAAGAAGAGTCAATACAGTGTACTTCTTTAGCATTCTCGATCACGCCTAACCAGTCAAAGATAGAGTCTTCGCATTCTAACTTACGAGGTTTAATTTGTTGTAAAGTAGAGTCGATTTTAATATCATAATGCCCTTCGCTAGACGTATCATGAACAAAGATGTAGTCGCCTTTAATGTTTAATTCATCAGCTATTCTAGCTTCCTGTTCGTAGTTTCTTTTTAGTTCCCAAGAATCCCACCTGTTTTGGAACGGGATATCTACACAATCGTAAAACGACTTATCAAAGTCCCTCATTCTACAATGTTCAAATCCGACCTTGATAACTTGATGCCACAATCTATTTTTACTACAAAAATCAACGAACTCTTGATCTTCGTTTACTTTAAAAAATGTAAGATTAGGCATGTCAGAGTACATTCTGCTCACGTTATTAAAGTTTGTGTTCTTGACGACTAATTCAGTATCGTAGGAGACAGAGTTAATTATTTTCCTAACAAGACCGTTACAGATCAAATGATCGCCCAGTCCTAAATGATGATAGATATAGATTTTGTTACTCATAAGATTTTTCTTCTACTAGTGTTGATCTAGATTTTCGATTGATCTGATACTTGATTTTAGCTCTAAGGTCGTTAGTTACATAAACCGATCTGGCAAGTTCAATAAATTGCTCATTAAACTCTTTTCTCGCTTCTTTGTCACGTATCTCGTTTTCAATATCCCATAAAGCTTTGTTTACCGACAGAAGATCCTGAAACATTTGGTCATCCCTAGAGATGATATCGTCAGAGATTCCTGAGATAGACTCAATTTCGTTTCTAATATTAACCAATTTAGTTTCGTCACTGATACGTTCTTGCTTGATTAGCAAGATTGTCAACTTGTCTACAATCTCGCCATTCGATACTTCAATTTTCATATAAATACTCCTTTCCAAAAGTGATTAGTTCTGGCACTAGGTTCTTCAAAATATATCCTTTATAATCTTTCATAAGCAATAGCTCATCAAATATATTTGCGTTAATCGAGATACCTTTGATCAACTCATCATCAATTTTGGTTGGATTTAAATTTAGATTGTTGACTACTGGATCATATTTATTGTTAAGGTGGTATGCCTGTTGATTTAAATCTTTGTGTTCCCAGTGTTTATACCAAAGCTGTTTTAATGCATAAAATTCTAAATTCATAGCCTGTAAGTGCATGAGGCCAATTTCTTTAGACATCACTTTAGGTAATTTACTTGGCGCAGTTCTTGCGCAGTGAATATTCATCTGTTGATATTGTTTGAATGAGCCGGTACTAGGAACATGCATAATAAAACTTTTATAGTTTTCTACATACATAGGGTCTTGTCTAATATGGTTAATGTCATTAACAAAATTATACCAGTACGAAGCTACTTCATATTTTGTAAATATTTCCTCTAGAGAAGGTCTTAACTGTTCTGCGAAATTCACAGATAGAAATTCGTCTGCGTCTATTGCAATCACAAACTCTGCGCCAGAGTCTCTGCTGTATTCAAGCATTCTGTCTCTACAATATGTTTCATTAAACGGACCTTCTAGGTTGTCATTTAAAATTGTTACTTTTGCGTCAAGCTGATTCAATAAGTCTACACTATCGTCCGTAGACCTATCGTTATAGAAAACCCATTCGTCTATTTCGTATGTATTCCAAATTGGGACAAGATGTTTAAGAATTACGGCTTCATTATTAAAAACCACATTAGCCTGAATATTAGATACCATTTTCTCTCCTTTGTTTTTCTAAAATGAAATCTTGGTCTGTAATCATTTTATCATTTTCAGTAAAAGCATTACCAACAAAATTCAGCCCCGTCCTAGTCGGCGCGCTATCTGGGAATGGTGATCTATCAAAAAACTCATCATGCACATATGATTTATCTCTAACTAAAGGCCAAACAACTTCTTTTAAAAAGTTCTGATCTACTTGATGTTTATTATCATATTCTCTGGTGTCGTAGTCTGCAATCATATCTTTAATTCCCTTTAGGAGTCCATTGCGCACTCCCCACATTCCACCAAGAATTTCTATAGCATGATAGGGGTGATCGCGCATAATGTGGAAGTCCATATCAGAGGCCAGCCAAGCGTCTACAGCGACCTTCTCTCTTAGACCCAATCTAGAGTCAGTATCTCTAGAGATCATAATATCGTTACTGTCGGCAGCGAAAAAACGCCAGAACATTCCATTCCAACTTGAGCCATCCATTTTACAGACTTCTGCGCCATTGTCAACAAGTTGATTTTCAATATCCTCCGAAACATCATCGCCAGTATAAAAACGACAGGTCCATCCTGGATAAATTTCTTTAGCTAGTTCTGCGTTGCGTATAGCGCCAATTGTGTATTTAGGGTATTTACCCCACAGGCTAAATGCAATAATTTTAGTCATTTGTTATCCTCTGTTTAGGAAACCCTAATTTTTTTCTTGCTTCAAACACCATTTGATCTCTTCCTGAGTATCTCAACGTCTTTTGCGCAGAAGCATCAAAGTCACCAGAGTTGCTATTTCCTTCTTCTCCATAGTGTTCATGTTTGATAATAATCTTGTCTATATACTTCTCTTTTCCCATAGCTCTTACTTCTTGCGTGAATTCGTCGTCGCAATACAGGCTCTTGTAGTCTGGGTGGTATATGTAACCAAAGTGTTCATATAGTTTTTTACCAAGAATAGAAAACGTAATAAGATCGCCATCAGTATTTCCGTCGTTAAAGTGTACGCAACCATCTAAGTCAGGGAAATGTTTCTGCATAGCAATCGCTATTTCATTATCCCACCCCCAAGCTTTTGGAACCATGTCGTCTGAGGCACAGACCACAATATCAAAATCTTTACCTTCGATGTGGTCGTTGATGGCACTGATTTTATTAGTGTTCTTGTCATAGTTGATAGTCCCTAGAATCCAACTCTTACGCATTAGGATACGTTCGATGTCCAATTTTACTGACGGATCTGTCATTGTCAAGTCATCCGTATCGCAATTTATATTAAAGAATATTTCATGCTTGTCGCTGCAAGTCTCCACGTATTGATTCAGCACATTAACAAACTTTTGTGGCCTACTGTATGTAGGAAACTGAATTAATAATTTCATATTGACTCCGATATTTGTAAGGAAACCTTAGCCGCTTCTTCATTCCCCATTTTCTTCAATATTGTCGAACACCTACTGAACGCATTATGCTTTTTCTTTGCTTGTTCTTTTATAGTTTCTTGAAAATTTCGCTTGTGGTCAAGGGGACTATAATCGTCCACTTCTTCATGGAACAGAGTTGATAGAACCTTGTTAAACAATTCTTTTTGTTCTTCTGGTGGTTCTACTACTACGTTCTTAGATCTAGCCAAAGAATCAAAAAAGACTTGAGAGCAGGTAAAGTTTACGTCTCCTACTAGAATTACTTTTTCATACTTGTCGTATATTGAAGTTAAGTTAAGTGTGTTTGCAATCATATCCATTTCTTTAGATGATTCGTCTTGGTTGTCCGCTAGTAAAATTGTATGATAAGACTCATGTTTTTCGCAAGCGGAGTCAAACAGAGGACTTCTTGTGTTGCTTATAATGGCAGCACCTAGATTATATTCTGGACAAGGCGTCTTTGTAGCAAATACATCAATACAGGATGGTAGATTTAAAATATTAAAGCAGCTAGACCTTAGAGTGTCTAGCACTTGATGCTGTTCGTTCAGCAAGAACATGCAATTTAAATTGTAAACTTTTGTTATAACGGTCTCAAGATCTTCTAGCGCTTTCTGATTGCATCCCGTGATGTTCAAAATTACTTTTATATTTTGGTTCTCGGAGAGGTAAGCTAATAGATCTTTGTTGATAAGATTAAAGCTTGATATCAAAACGTCTGGCTTTTCAGAATCTAACTTGTCGTATACGCTAGTTGGGTCTGTAGGATGCCAAAGAGAAGACTCTAAGCCAACTCTAGAGAAACACTCATGTAAGTACATAGGTTGACTAGAGCATGAGTTTGCATAATTGTGTACTAATATTTTCATTCTGTTATTCTCTTTAGTGTTTTTAGGTTATCTAGTTTAGATACATAGCTTTCAATTTCGGATATCTTTACCTTATTGGTTTTTACTAGTTCATTAACCGCTTCAAATATGAACTTATTTTTAAACTCAACATCAGAAATTATAGAGTAGAATCTTTCTACAGCTTTCTGATTCTTCAAGAACAGGCTTTCTGTCCAGAAGTTTTCTTTATGTCCTAAAGAAAAGGAGTGCAGACTATCCTCGTTTTTTACGGCTGATATAAAGAAGTTCGATCTTTTTTGTTCTTGTTGAACGGCAATAGAAGAATGGTAATAATCTAACTCTGAAAGATAGCTAGGCGTCAGCAATATCCCGCCAGAACAAATTAGCAGCTTACCATTATTGGTATTGTTTATACAAAGCCTAGCACTTTCACAGCAATTTGAGTTAAAATGCAACTGGTTTTCTACGACTCTTATGTTTTCATTCTTTAAGGACTGTTTAACGTAGTCTGTTATTTTTTTTGCGTCAAAACCTGTGCATAATATTATTTCATAATTTTTAAATACAGCTTTAATCGACTCTACCTGTCTTTGTAACAGGGTCTTTCCAGAAATATCTATCAAAGAAATAGGACCATAAGACTTCATTCTATGTCCATGATTTTCTCCTAAGAGTATCACGGTTATAAAGTCCTTTATTTCTTTTCTATCTTTGTTTCCTTTTACAGAAATTGTACATCTTTCATTTCTCATATACCAAAATACTCTAATTTACCAAGGTTTTTCGCCATCTTTATTACAGATCTTGACATCAATTCAAATTCATTATGCTCTAGATAGTTTTTTGAAACAATATCAGAAGGAAAAGCCACAACACCAGACTCGTTTTCCGTTGTCACCACCATAGTTTCATCGCCTAAATTGTTAATTTTAGCAAGGTCTGATTTTCTAATCACTGAGTCGTGGTTCATTCTCACTAAAAAATCAGCACCGACAAGCTTAGAAAAACAAGAGTAGTCTATTACATTCTTATATTTTTTTTGCAGGTTAAACACGGCCTCTGTCTTTTTTATGTTAACCTTTGTTTGATTAACAATAGTCACTACGTCCGCGATGTTTTTATCAGAGTAAGAGCATAAAATTAATTTTATCTTTTCTTGCGGATACCCCTCTATGGCGCTTACAACAGATCGCGTAGCTTTTTTTAAACCATCCGAGTCCTCTTCGTTGTCTGTGTCATATATAACAATTCCTATTTTTTTAAACTCTTCTTGCTGTGATTTCATAATTTACTCCATGAATAGAAGACGACACGACCGTAAGACCCATAGATTTTAATGCAGCTTTTACATCGCTAACAGTACCCATAGAATTTAAGCTAGACATAATAGAAGAACATGTTTCTGTGTTTATTGTAGAACAGACGGTTGCCTTACAAAGACACAAAACATCTGTTCCAGAAATACTCACAGTTCCATTCATTCGTACTTTGCTTACAATAGACTTTAGGCATTTAAGCCTATCTAAGTTTTCATCTAATGTATTTTTCGCTAAAATTAATTCACAAGAATTGTCAGATATATCATCCAGTGATAGTTCTGTATCCTTTTTAGACCAGACTGTTTCAAAACCTTCAATTTTTTGTGATTCGTTTGCTATAATTTGTAGTTTCATTTCTTCATCCTGTGTGCGAGTTCAAATATTTCGTTCCAACTTTTTATAAATTTATCTTCTGAGAAATCCTTGAGAATGGTTTTTCTAGCATTTTTCCCCATGTTTTCCCTCATCTCTTTGTCTCCCATGAGTTCTTTTATATATCTAGCTAGTACCTGTTCGTCGTTTGAGATAAATCCATTGTAGCCATTCTTTATTATTTCCGGTATCATACATGTAGCAGTAGACACAACAGCACAGCCGCAAGACATAGCCTCTAAGAGCGACGTGGGGACAGGGCTAACTGTAGACGTATTTAAGAAAACAGGCGCTTGCTGATACTCTAAGACCAGTTCATTAATGTCTTTTGCTGGCTCTGATAACCCCGGAGTATTTCCAACTAACCTGATTGGTAAACCCTCCGTAATTCTCTGCCAACCAGAATAATTGCAGCAGTAATCCCTGTTTACAAAATCGTTTACAACACTAAGAACCTTTCCGTTCTCGTCTGAGTTAGAAGGTTTAAACAACTCTGTATCAACGGAGTGATGAATTACTTTGTTTTCGCAATCCATATTCCACTTGTTAGCAGAGTATTCTGATATAAAAACATTCACATCCCCTACCATAGACCTAAATCCATTAAGTTGACTTTCCGGCCAATTATCTATTGGTAACGTATGTTCTAGGGAGACCACTGGTATTTGCAATGTTTTATTTATAGTATCTGTCAATTGAAATTGTCCAAATTTACTTTGAGACAAAATAAGATCAAAGTTTACGCCTGTAACAATAGCACCCTTTGGGAATCTATAATAGTTTTCAGGTCTTTTTGCGTAAGCTTCGTCCCATTCTTTAGAATCTTCGCTAGTAAAGCTGTAAAAATTATGTCCGGTTTTACAAAGCTGGGTTTGGTATCTTTCGTGCGTATCAAAAGTCAAGATATTAAGCTTGTCTCCCTTTTGTTTTTGCATACTCTCAAAAATTGACCTTACTTTATTCATCAATCACCTCTATCATTTTTTTGCCAATGTTTTCGTATGAGAACTTTTCTGCCTGCTTTAATCCTTTTTGAATATTTCTTACTTTGTAGTTTATCTTGTTGTTTGACCATGAATTATATGCCTTTCTCATGGCTTTTTTTATTTGCATTTCGCATGGCTGGAACCAATATTCTATTCCAGTAAAAAGGTCTGGAAAGGCAGCGTCCGAACACTTACAAACAGAAAAAACACCGTCTATTAAATGCCCTGTTCTCCATTGCACTTCATCTATAAACTCTCTTGGTCCTCCAAAGTTAGAGCAAATAGGAGTGTTTCCAAAAGCCATAGCGTCGAAAGAAGGTATAGACCAAGCTTCTCCGTGAGAAGGGCAAACAAAGCAATCGCAGTATTGGTGCATAGAGCAAATCTCTTCTTCTGACAAATCGTTTGGAACAATTAGATAATTTGCAGGCTGTTTTAGGTTCATTCTCAGTGAGTCCAAAACTTTTTTTGTTGTGTCTTCTACTAAAGCTGACACCTGATTTTCATTTAATCCAAATTTCTTTACTTTTAAAACCAGTGTTACTGGGTCAGAAGAATTAAACTCCGACTGATAACATGCTATAGTGGCCTCTATGTTTTTCCTGTCATTTAAGTCACCGATATAATAGAACTTAAAATCATTATTTATTTCAGGTAGAGATATCTCTTTGTGTCGCACCTTGTATTTTTCAGTGTTACAAGTGTGAGGGATTACTTTTACTGATTTAATTCCGTCATACCTTAGACTTTCTTGTGAATCTTTGTTGGGAACCCAAACCTCGTCTACTTGTTTCAGATGTTCTAACCAAGCCAAGTGTTTTATACTTGTAGACTCAGAGGCCAAGAACGCAATATTTTTATCAAAGGCGTCTGTGCCTACAATATGGTGAGGTAAAACATGTTGTATACAGACATTGCACCCTTCTGCGCTTTTTTTCTCTAGCTCTAAAATCCTACTGTTTACATCAGGCTTATCTTTTGTCAGGGTTACGTTTCGACAAACAACATCTGCTCCCGCCCTATCTAAAGCTAGAATGTAGTCTGTTGCTGCTTGCGCCCAACCTCCAAATTCTTTATAGTGTCCTATGTAGAGTATTTTCATTTAACCATACCTCTTTTCTTTAGACTTTCTATCCTATTGTTTTCCCATTGGTTGACTCTGTGCCTTTGCTGTAAGATATTTTCATAAGCAGAGTTAAAATCAAACGGTTGCCTATGATTCATTCCATCAAAAGCCGCGCTAGACTCATTGAAATACATGCCTCCCGTAGAAGAAGTTGCTTGCTTATATGTTAAATCTCTAATAAGCCTAGACTCAAAAAATGAGTTAAGCTTGTCCTGTTCTCCTAGTACATTTACGATTAGCCATTTTGCCAAACCCGAACAAGACTCGTTGCCTTTTAGTTCTGGTTTTTGTTGAGGTTGGAATAATCTGGGTTGAGATCCCCACCCTCGCTCAAAAGGAATTGGATCTGTCTCGTCAAAATATTTTTCCCAAACAGAACCACTCAGATGCCACTGGTAATATTTCTCAAACGCTTCTCTTGTTTTTTCTCCCTTCATATGTCGCCATTCGTCCGATTCGTCGAAAAAATCCAAGAAAAATTCTGATGCCTCTTCATTATCTGGAACTGCGCGTAAACATCCAGTTTCTAGCTCTTTATACAAAGCTGCTGGCTTGATGGGGTATCCGCCTAACTTCCTTAAAACACTTTCCATAGCAGAATAATCTGTTCCACAGACGGGAACCCCACAAGCCGCAGCTTCAACTTGAGGTAGTCCAAATCCCTCACAGTTTGCGTATTGAGCGTAGAGGTCAAAGCAATTCATTACTTTTGATAGATCTTCGTAGCTCAAGCCATTTTTTACGTTGGATAGAGTAGAACCCCACTTTCCAGTATACGGAGACTGGGCAACAGCACCCTTGAAGGTAGAAACAAATGGTTTTTTAGTTTCTGGGCAAATATAAGTAAACAAAACATGAGAGCCTAGTTCATGTTGATTTAGTAACTCTGGAATATCCCATCCTAAGTCTGGATAAGAGGTATGGCAGTATAGATAGTATTTTTTATTTCTTGACTTATCAAGAAACATTTTAAACGCTTCAAACAGGTCGGGGTAAAGCTTGCGTCTTTGGTTTCGCATAACTGTACCAATAACTTTGTACTCTGGGTCTATACCCATAGCAAGCTTGTGGGCGTTCTTATCTGGAACGCCAGCGTAAGCGGGGTGTGCAGACGGAGGTGCGCTACCAAGATAATTAATCTTGCCTCCCGATTGATCTTCCAAAACGTTGCCAGCCCAATCAGAATATGTTAGACATGCGTCTGCATTTGCATAAGTGGCAATCCACTGTCTCGCTTGAGGTCTTGCGTCAACAGTTGGCATAACAACCCATTTGAAGAAAGGTCTAAATGGTGATCTTTCAGCAAAGTCCAGCATCCAAAAGTCACGAATATCACAAACAAAATCCGGCAAGAAGTCTAAGCACACATGCTCAAAAGCCCAGCTACCAAATTGGTTTGTAGGATTTGCGTTGTAAGTATCCAGCTCTTCTTTAGAGGCTTTTGGTTCACAATCCGTATTAGGAGCTACTCCATAGTACGTCCAAGGAATGTTTGCTGCTCTTGGGTCATTTTTTTGACCGTAAGAGGCCATTTCAGCAATCTCATATTTACCCGTACTGTGAAGGTAATTCAAAATCTCTCTAGTGTAAGTCGCGTACCCAGTGTTTAGAAAGGTAGCTTCACTACAAAATAGAATTCTTTTCTTTCTCATTTTATTCCTTATCTAAACATCCAAAGTCAAATTCATTAATTCTAAATACAATATCGTCTGCAACCTCTGTTTTCATAAACCCGTTTCTAGCCGAAGCGTAGACGGTCATTTTAGTTCCCTTCTTTCCTAGTTTAGCGATTGTCTCTGCACCGCTAGCCCAAGCCTGCAAGGTGATTGTTGTAGGAACTTTTTTCTTTTCTCCGCGTTTATTCTTTCGGTACTCGTAAGTTACCATTTTTACTGTGCAGCAAGCTGCACCGTCTCCTCCGTCCGCGAAATCTATTTGAGGGTCATGTAAAAGATACCCAGTAAAAGTGCAATTATTCATCAAAGTCTCTCCTAATCTTTTCTTATCTTATTATAGCTAATAATACAGCTAAATTCAATCATATTTCGTGAATTTTGTTAATAATAAACGATCCGTTCTTCTCTACTTCTCCGCAAAACAAAAGATTTACATCTTCGTCTATTATAAATCTGTGCTTATCTAATACTTTTGGGAATATTATCGCGTTGTCTATTGAACACGACTCATCTTCTATTGTAAGAAAACACATCTCTTTACCTTTACTCTCACCTTTTTTGCATTTGTGTTTTTGAAGTCTACTTACATTGGCTACAATACAAATGTCTTTACCGTGTTTTCCTTCTAGTACTTCTTTACAAGTAGTGTTTGAGTGAGAAGTGTCAGAGGATTCCACCTTAGAAAGAGAAATGGGGCAGCCTAGAAACTTTTTCTCTTGCTCAATTAACCACTCTGGATCATCAGAAAGTTCGTAAGGAGGATTTTGAATAAAAAATATCTCGTTCTCAATTACTTGCTTTCTATCAACCTTGCTGGTTCCCCCGCCCTCTTTCTTTGTCGGTGCTAGATCTTTAAAGGCTTCTAAAAGACTATCCCATTTGCGTACAGGATAGTTAAGGGTTAGCCACTTTAGCTCTGCTTTTGTTAGGTTTCTAAAAATTAGGTACTGGTAAAGAGCCTTATTCCTTGTTGTATTGGTAGACTTTGTGCAAAAGAATCCCACGGAGCAAAGCGCTTTAAACGCAGTCGCATTAATTTTAGGAGACAAGTAGATTAGGATATCTAGCCAAGACAGGCTATTTGGTTTCTTTTTTAAATCAGAACAAACTTCTGATATAGCATTAATGGTTTTTTCTCCGTTCACGCCTGTCAAAGATTTGATATCTTTAATACCAAAATATAGATTCTTCTTGTAGACACCAAAAGTTTTACTAAACAGGGATATGTTTGGTATTTTTACTTCAATGCCAAACAGTTTTGCTTCTGAAACAAGTTCGTATATTTCTTGGTGAGGATCTTGCTTTTCATTCGCATAGGTTAGGTATGACAAGAAGAACTCTTTAGTGTGATTTGCTTTATACCAAGCGCTCTTATAAGAGTTGTCCGCATAGCAGATAGCGTGAGATTTATTGAAAGAATATCTAGAAGACTTTTCAATCCAACCAAAGATTTCCTCGGCAGTCTCTACGTTTACAGTTCCTTGTTTCTCACAGCCCTCTAGGAAGTCTTTTCTTACTTTAGCCATAAGGTCTGCCTTCTTCTTTCCAATCGCCTTACGAAGCACGTCTGCTTCTTGTAGATTGAAACCTGCAAGTTCTTGAGCAATACGCATAGACTGCTCTTGGTAAATAAGCACACCTTTAGTAGATTTCAGAACGTCTGTTAATGATTCATGTAAATATTTAACAACATCTAGCCCACCTTTCCTGTCCACGTAGTGCTGGGTCATAGATTTTCCATCCGTTATCGCTTTTAGCGATCCCGGTCTGATGAGAGCAATAAGCGCCCCAAGTTCTTCAATGTTTGTGGGCTGCAATTTTTTTGACCAAGAACGACCAAGATTACTCTCTAACTGAAAGACACCCTTAGTCCTACCTTCTTTAAAAAGATCCCAAGTTTTCTCATCATTAAAACTAAATGTAAGTGTTTCCATCTGCAAATGCCTTCTCAAGTTTCAAGTTCCTGTAGACTGCTCTGTGAGTCTTCATAAATTTAATCATCAAATTTGCTGTGTCTTTAACGTCCTGTAGGGCGTCATGAGCGTTTTCTGTTGACATGCCCATTCTATCTCTAATCGTATCCATACTTCTAGATTTTACACTAGGATCGCCCTCTGTCCACATATAATAGTTGTCCATCATGTCGATTTTATGAATCTGATGAAACAACTTCTGTCTCTGTCTTTGGTCGTCCCAAGGTCCGTATTCTTTACAGAGTCTGTCTACGATAATCATATCGTATCCTAAAATGTTATATCCAGCAGCAATAGGCGCGAAGAACGAAGTTCCTTTCCAGTTGTACTTGTCTACGAAAGCGCAAAACTTTTTCCACACAGCTTTTGGTTTGGGTGCTTTTGCTATCTCTTCCCTAGTTTGTCCTGTGACTTTTAGTGCGCCATCCTCAATGGGTCCAAGACCTTTCTTTATTGCTTTATCGTCGTCTGTTTCTGCCCATATTTTACTATTAAACTCACCTTTAAGTCTAAAATTCCTGCCGTCAATAGCAAGGGCAGCAAGCTGAGTTGGTTGACATGTAACTGGGTTTCTGCCGCCTGTCTCAAAGTCAAAAACAATTATATCACGGTTCGACATTATTTTCCTTCATTTTCACGGAATCTGGATTGGCTACAATGTAGTCAATATACATAAGTTTATCAAGCAGGTTAATTGCTAGAACATCAAACTTAACGTGACCAAGTGCCTCTAAGTCTGCCATCTCTAGTCCTGCTATCTTTTCATCACTGCTTTTTGAGTTTACCATAGGGCAAACTTCTGACAGTTTGTTTGCTGATATAACTACACCCGCAGCATGTTTGCCTTGAGTTTTCAGCGTACCTTCTATCTTGATTGCTTGCTCGAAATATTCTGCGTAATCTCCATCTAAGTGTCCCTTATCGTTTATATGACAATAATCATACAGCTCTTCTTTGTTGTTTTGTAGGGACCATCTGATAATAGACCTATCTTCTTCATCCATCTGTGATAGTTGGTCAGAGATAGCAGCTTCATCTGGAATATATCTTGTAATCTCATTCATAACACCAAAACCACACGCTTCGTTGACACGTAGTATTTCCTTGATCGCACTACGTCCTTGTAGTCTACCGAATGTTACCATCTGACTAACGTTATTATGGCCGTACTTATCTTTAATGTATGATATGATCTCGTCTCTTTTCTTTCCGGGGATGTCTATGTCAATATCTGGAAGTGACACATTATCTTTAGTATTTCTACCACTATTATAGAATCGTTCAAACAATAAGTCAAACTCAATCGGGTCAATCTGAGTGATTCCTATCAAATAAGATATTAGACAACCAGCAGCAGATCCTCTTCCCGGACCAACCATCCAACCTTGCTTTATAGCATAATTGATAATATCGCGAACAATAAGAAAGTAACCAAACAAATCTGCTTCTTCAATAACTTCAAATTCTTTTCTGAATCTGTCACCATACTTTTTCTTACCTTCTTCATCTGTAATTTTATCTGCCAACAATTCTTTCCACCCTCTCCTAGCTAGCGTCCTCAGATAATCTTTTTCTGACTTTCCGCTTGGAGTTTCAAACTTAGGAAGAACTGGCTTGCTTAGGATATTGTAGTTTTCGCACTGCTTGTATATCTCATCAAGATTCTGTGTTCCTACTGGGTCTTCAAGCATAGTTTCTGTTGCCCCAGTTTTATCTGGAACAAAAAAGTGAGAATAGTCAAAAAACTTTTTGTTAGGGAAGTCTTCTTTGTTTTTGAACTTCTTTCTCATTTTGGGAAGAGTAGTCTTCATTTCAGAACAAAGTAAAATCCTGTGTAAATGAGCGTCTTCTGGCTGTATGTAGTGAGAATCTTGAAAGCACCTACTTTTGTTAAACCAACCTATTTTAATTGGGGAATCAGCAGCAGAGTTCGCTAGAACAATCAAGTTGCCCTTGTTGCAGATCTTAGACATGTCGCTACTATTGTAGTCTCCGTTTTCATTTAACAAAGATACAATTTTAATAAGATCGAACCAGCCGTCTTTGTTTTTTGCAAATAACGTAAAACTGTCAAACGAGCAACCTATGATCGGCTTGATATCATTTGCTAGGCAGGCTTGATAGAAAGCCACAGCTCCAGAAATTGTTTTATAGTCAGCAATCCCGCAGGCGCGGAAGTTGTTGTCCTTGCATTTCTTAGCAAGTTCTTTGGGTTTAGAAAACCCTTTAAGCAGCGAGTAGTGTGTATAGTTACAGAGTGGAAACCAAGTCATTCAATATTCCTTTCAAGTTTAGGTTCTACTTATTATAGACAGAAAGTAGAAAGTTTTCAACTATGTATGTACATATTCTTTATATTTTTTAGCTTTCGTTGTTTAAGTTCATGTTGGTTTGAGTTAGATATTTGATTTTCATGAAGTCTATATATGGTCAGACATTCTTTTAGGTTTTCTATTTTAAAACCTGCCGCAAAACACTTACACCAAAATTCGTAATCTGCTAGACCGAATGGGTCATGGTCAGAACAAGGGTATTCTACAGCTTCTAATACTTTTTTCCTAATCATGCAAGAGGGATTGTTTATAAACCAATAGGAGCTATTAACAACTTCTTTGTCTACTACGTCTGGGAGACTGGTAATAAACCTCCCTTCCCAATATTTTGTTCTTTCAGAAAAAATTCCAGAACTAGGATACACAGCCATTTGTGTTCCCAGTATATCTATAGAAGGATTCTTGTTTAGATGTTCAACTTGTATCTCTAGTCTAGCGGGTGTCATCATATCGTCTGAGTCTAAAAAAGCAAGAAACTTACAGTCAGAATCTAAGCTTTCTATTATCCTTTTTCTAGTGGGCGCTATACCTATGTTTATTTTGTTGTTTATTATTGTTATTTTTGGTTCTTTTTCTAGTTGTTTTAATAAGCTAATTGTTTCTGGATTGCTGCTACAGTCATTTATTATTATCAAGTTCCAGTCTGTGAAGGTTTGATTCTTTATGCTATCAATAGCTTCTACTACAAAGCTGGGCTTAGTGTTATAGAGAGGCATACCAATGTTCACTAACATAGAAGATCTCTCCAATCTTGCTGAAACTTAACATTTAAATCTTTAATCTTTTCTTTTCCCGAAGCAAAAGAGCCGCTACACAACCTAATTGCTTTTGCCCAATCCATAGGAACAGTTCCTTCCATCTTTATGTCCGCCAAGTCTTTAGCTATCCCTGTAGCGGTGGAAACCACAGGAAGTCCAGATCTAATCGCTTCTGCTACAGAGTAACCATAAGATTCCTGCTCCGAAGTAGAAAGAAAGACAGAACTTACCTCAAAAAGACTGGAAAGATTCTTCTTTATTCCCAAGTATTGCGCGTTCTGGAGAGAATTTATCTGATTCAAATGGTCTTCTGTGGGCATGTTTCCACAGAATAAAAATTTAAAGTCAGGCATAACTTTTGCTATTTCTATAGCCAGTTCTGGCCTTTTCTCTGCCGTGAATCTATGACCCCAGAGAACTGTGTTAGATTTTCTATCTATAGTTTTTGAGCATCTATTTTCTGTTACACAGTTTGGAATACACTGATAACCGTTCTGTTTTGCTACAATGGGATTTACAGAGACTATTTTTTCGGGAACTACATCTAAATTCTTGATCGTGTCCCTACTCCAAACGTTTGTTTCGTCTCCGTGATGAACAAAGATTGTTTTTTTGGGAGAATACTTTTTAATGCTAGAAAATCCCCAAGCAAGAAGGATATCTGAATTTCTACATAGATTTTTTAAGTAGGATTCTGAACTACCAAAGGGTATCCCTAAGTCTGCTATTGACTCGTCTGGAGTATTGATACATCCTATTCCTGTTGTGCGATCTTTTATAATTGGTATTAGATTTTCACACCAAGTTTTTACACCTCCGCAGGGGTGATAGTTTATAAGTATTATCGCGACTCTATTTTTTTTAACCCTTTCTGTATAAACCCCTGAGTTCTGCCTACAGTAGTTTATTCTTTTTTCTTCCGTCGTGTTTTTACACCACTGGTGGTTCTTGTTATCCATGTTGCGAGCAAAAGCAGGGCAGAACCCTGCCTGCTCACAATTACATTTCGACAAACCCATTCTACGTCCTTAAAAACCAGCCTGCTAGGACTCCTAAGATAAGGGAGGCTAACATACATATGATAAATATTTCTGTTCCACAACAAAGTTTTAGCGTGTATCTTGGTATTCTGTGTGAATACTTCAAACCTTTAGTCCAACTGTCTAATATTTCTTTATTAGAAAAAACTAAATTGTGTAGTTCTCCCTCGTCGTCTTCAATTACTACGAGGCTATACATATCGTTTATTGTGTAGATTTTTGTTGGAGATACGTTTGTTATCAAGGTGTCACCAAGCTTTACAAGACCAGTATCGCGCCTTCCATCGCGGACCGGGATTAGAACAGTTATGTCTTGCTCTAAAGTTTTTACGGCGACCGGGAATATTCTTTTTAATTTTCATGTTCGGATCGCCAAATCTTACGATCACTACTTTGCCCGACCCATTTTTTACATACACAGCGCTTTTCTTTGGTCCCCCAGGGGTTTTAAATGGTTTTCCAAGCTGAACTTTGCGGCCTTGATATTCTGCCGACTCTGTGTAATCAATCTCTGCTTTAGTGGGAATAAGTGTTCTTCCGTCTTTTTTGTATACACCTCTTTGTTCATACTCATAAACCTGACCCGTTTTAGGATCTTTGTATTTATGTTTAGACTGTGATTTTTTTAGTTGTTCTTGGGTCGGTCTACCTTGTTTTACAGTCTTAGCGGGCTTGTAGTTTTTGCCTTCTCTCTCTTTCTTTTTGCGAATATTTTCCCAAAGACCCGGACGATCTGCCGCCCAGTTCCATTCTTCTGTTTCTTCTCCTAAGTCTTCATATTCTGCTTCCGTTGGAACATAGAAATTTTCCTCTGTGATTTCTTCGGTCCATCCATGCTCATCCATATCAAAACCCAAGTTTTTGTTATAGTGCATAAACTTGTCCATGTCAGTAATATAATCTTTTCTTTGGTCAGACATTATCTGCTCCTGTAAGGTCGTAAATTTGGAAATAATTTATATCTAATATCTTGCCAAATAGCTCCAGATATTACCATAGAGGCTTCATTATCCGAAGGATAGTGAACCCCTTGTAAACATCTAGCTAGTCCAGCAAGACCTATCATTTTAAAAAAGTGTGACGAATGGTATGGATACATATCTGAAAATAGATATGCTGCCATTGCAGCATAAATTGTGTGACCCGAAGGGTACGCAGGTGTATGATGCGTTTTTGTTTCTATTACATTGATCCTATAATCTAAAAGGTCTCCTAATTGTTTGGGTCTAGGTCTATTAAATTTGTGTTTAAGGTTCATTATAATGGGATCTGCTATTTTATAAATCTTCTTAAAATCTTTTTCAGGTATAGGTTGGCCTATCTTAGCAAAGATTGGTTTATACAAATCTAGTGGCTCTTTGTCTACTAGTTTTACCAAACTTTTGTCTTCGTAGCTCAAGCTACCTGTAATACTTTGTAGGTATTCTAATTCTTTCTTTGTTTCTTCTGATGTATTCTTAGGCGGCTTAGGTAGGACGTTCTCCCAGTCTATTGTTATTAGATCTGAAACTTCCCAAGTTTTAGGACTTTTTGTATAAACCACAGAGTCTATTGTGGAAGACAAAGATTTATTAAATTCTGATATTATATCCATTATCTTCTGTAGTTAAAGTAATAGTTTACGGGTGGCTGATAGCCATTATAATAATTAAAAGTGGTAACTCGCGGAATACTGTAGAACTGCGCGTTGACACCAATTGTTACTGTTCTTCTATATGGATCAACATATGCTCCATTAATGTTTAAAGTTGTACCTTGTGGTAGCCACACAACGTGCGGTTGATAGCCAACAACTTTTCGTTGACCCCAAGGCCACTGAGCCGAAGCTGTGTCACACATGACACAAAAACCAAAAACAGCTACAAGTCCTGCAATTAAATTTTTCATGCTATATCCTTTAAAATATTTTTAGAATCTTCTTTTACGATACTATGAGGTCTGCCATCCGTAGCAGTGTATCGCGTTGGTTTCATCATATCCAGATGATCGTAAATAGTCCAAGCCAAGTCCTCCGGTCCACATCTACCTTGGTCAAAGTCGTCTGCGTTAGGGCTTGACGCTCCAATGGTGCGTCCCATTTCATAGCTACCACAACTAATCATTAGCGGTGCTAGTTTACCAAAGTGATCTCTACCTTGATTTTGATTTACTT
>Ga0208298_1000152_pt1 | contig 31442 bp, 44 predicted proteins | sample 14BtaG_FD_184088 | JGI IMG/M metagenome (GOLD analysis project Ga0208298, IMG submission 184088) | Marine viral communities from the Subarctic Pacific Ocean - 14B_ETSP_OMZ_AT15311_CsCl metaG (SPAdes) (version 2) | ecosystem: Environmental > Aquatic > Marine > Oceanic | place: Pacific Ocean... | reverse complement strand
TTAAAAGATTTGGTATGAGTAAGATTGATAAAGCTTCAATTCAAATGATTGAAAAAAGACTTTATGATATTGCTGCATGTAATCCTAAATTAAAAATCTGGTTAAACGGAGATCTTATTACTTTTAAATCTTTTAAAGAATACTCTGAATTATATACCACTCCAGTATTTTACGAGCAATCAGAAAATTGGCAAATAGGCATAGGTCATTCTACTTCAGGATTTAAAGCAATCTCATTTGTAAATTCCGTTGAAACAAAAGATGGCGGTAAGCATGTAGATAACATTACTTGGCAAATTACACAATTTCTTAGGGATAAGATTAAAAGAAAGCATAGAGTTGATGTAAAACCATCAGAACTAAAAAATCACTTATACCTTTTTATTAATAGTACAATTATTAACCCAGCATTTTCTTCTCAAACAAAGGAGAAACTTATTACTGAACCTAAAGACTTTGGTAGTATTCATGTACTTTCTGATAAGACACTAAGGCAAGTTTTAAATTCAGAAATAATTCAATCAGTATTAGATTGGATTAAACAGAAGCAAGCTGCAGATGAAAGATCTAAACTTAGAAAATTGAATAAAGGTTTAGATAAGAAAAAGGTTGTAAAATTAATTGATGCAAAAAAGAAAGGTGATAGAAGCAACTGTACTCTTGCAATCTTTGAGGGTGATTCTGCATCGTCTGCATTTAGACAATATAGAAATCCAAATATGCAAGGAGCATTTCCACTTAGAGGCAAGTTTGTAAATGTAAGAGAATCTATTCCTTCTAAGGTTGTACAAAATAAAGAAGTACAATCTCTTATGGCTGCATTAGGTTTAAAGATAGGTCATGAGCCTAAAGATTTAAGATACGGTAAAATATTATTGTATACTGATGCTGATGTAGATGGTAATTCTATTTCTGCATTGTTAATTAATTTCTTAGGTAAGTATTGGCCAGAGTTATTTGAACAAGGAAGAGTGTTAAAAGTAGAAACACCTTTGATGGTTGCCAAAAAAGGTAAAGAGACTTTAAGTTTTTATTCTGATGATGATTATAAAGAATGGGAATCTAAACAAAGGTCATTATCATCATGGTCTATTGAATATAAGAAAGGACTTGCTGCACTAGAAAATGAAGAGTATCAAGAAATTATTAGTAATCCTAAAACCTTTACTTTAACTAAAGATAAAGATTTTGATAATACATTAGATACATGGTTCTCTAAAGATTCTGAACCAAGAAAGAAAAAGATTTTAGGAGAAGAATTAATTTATAAGACAAGTGATAAATCATTATTTTAAATATGAGTAAAAGAACAGTAACAGATTTTTTTGATAAGGAGTATCTTGAATATGCTAAGTATGTTGTTGAGAACAGAGCTATACCTAGTTGCATAGATGGATTAAAACCTACACAAAGAAAGGTAGTTTATATTGCAAACAAGATTTGGAAAAGTGGTAATGAAAAACCTATGAAACTTTTTCAACTTGCAGGTAGAGTAGCAGCTGAGGCTTATTATCATCACGGTAATACTTCTTTGGAATCTTCTATGGTAGGTATGGCACAAGAATTTAAAAATTCTTTACCTTTATTAGACGGTATAGGTCAATTCGGTTCTTTAAGATCTCCATCAGCAGGTGCACCTCGTTACATAAGTGGAAAATTACATCCTAATTTTAGATTACTTTATAAAGATTTTGAATTATTAGAAAATAAAATAGAAGAAGGTGAAAAGATTGAACCTGAATATTTCTTACCTATTATTCCAACAGTAATTTTAAATGGATCATCTGGTATTGCTGTAGGTTTTGCTACAAATATTTTAAATAGAAATCCTAAAGATGTTGTTAATGCATGCATCTCTGTACTTAAAGGCAAAAAGATGCCAGTCTTAGCACCTTGGTTAAAAGAGTTTAGCGGCACTTTTACTAGAGATACAGTTAATCCAAAAACATGGAAGATAAGTGGGATGTATGAGGTGCTAAACACAACAACAGTTAAGGTAACTGAAATTCCTCCAGGTTTTACATATGAAAGATATGAAGAACATTTAAATAACTTAACCGAAAAAAGAATCATATCAGGGTATGATGATAATTCATCAGGGCAAGTAGAATATGTACTTAAGTTCCAAAGAGCTGTCCTTAAAGATTATGTAAGCAGGAATAAATTAGAAACTTTATTAAAAATTAATACGCAAGAAACTGAAAATCTTACAACAATAGACGAAAATGGCAAGCTTAAAATATTTAATAAAGTAGAGGAGATAGTAAAACATTTTGTAGAAGTAAGATTAAAATGGTATGATACCAGAAAGGCTTATCTAATTACAAAGTTAGAGAGAGAATTACTTATCATTTCAAATAAGGCAAGATTTATAAAAGATATTATTGATGGTAAACTTACCGTAAATAATGCACCTAAGAAATCTATTATAATTTATTTAGAAGCAAATAAGTTTGATAAGGTTGACGGTTCATATAACTACCTTTTAAATATGCCTATCTATTCTTTAACAAAAGAAAGATTTGATGAGTTATTAAAACAAGAAGCAGATAAGAAAGCTGAAAAGAAAATTATAGAAGGTACTGATCCTAAAGATATGTATCTTTCTGATTTAGAAACTTTAAAGAAAGCAATAAAATAAAAATAAACCTTTTAAGAAAAAGCAATATAAAAATAAACAGTATTATGGCAAGATATAAATTTACTACAAAAAGTGGTTCACAAGTAATAGCATGCGAAACTGATAGCGAAAATAAAGCATGGGAATGGATATCTCAAACCAAGCAGTTAACAATAAAGCAAGCTAAAGATCTTTATAATATTATAAAATTAAAAAAATGATGATAGAACAAAACTCTTCAGTAGACTCTTCAATGATAAATAGAGTCATTTACAATTTTCCTAACAAGTCTTTAAAAATTGAATTTAACTCAGGTGCACTTTATGAATATAATAATGTAGAACCAGATGTTTATGACAATTTATGTAAAGCAGAATCTCAAGGTAAATTCTTTAACGAGCAAATAAAAAATAATTACGATCACACTCAACTTTTAATAAATTAAATATGGAAACACCAAACATTATGTATGACGCCCTTAAGGCACAATTCGTAGCACAGAAACAAAAAGCAATTGCTACAATCACAGTATATTTAACCAGCCCAGTAGGAATTGGGGAACACCCGCAACTTATTGATGAAATGGTTGAACAAACTAAACTCTTAGCAGAAGCTAATGACTGTATTGAAACTTTACAAAAAACATTTGAAGTAAAAGATAAAGAAAATGTAGATTAACTATGATGGAATTTTTAGAGTTTACATTTAGTTCTATTTGGCATTTCCTTGGTATCCTAATTCTAATAGGAGTAGTAGGTAGCATAATTCCTAATATTAACATTAATAAAAAATGAATAAAATAATTTTAGTAGGTAAAGGTGCTGCTGGTAAAGATCATATGAGAAAAATTCTTAGTGGTAGAGGTTTTCAGTATGGCATTTCATATACGACTCGACCACCTAGGGATGGTGAAATTGATGGCAAGGATTATTTCTTTTTAACAGAAGAAGATTTTAAAAGAAAAATCAACCAAGGATACTGGTATGAATGGATAGAATTTAATGGATGGTATTATGGTACAAGCCAAAGACAGTTTACTATAAGCTGTAACCTTTTTATTATGACACCTAAAGGTATAAGTCATATTGACCCTGTCGATAGAAAAGAATGTACAATAATCTATCTTAATGTAGATGAAAAGATTAGGCGTAATCGGTTAATTGAAAGAGAAATGCCTGGTGATTCAATAGACAGGAGAATGATTGCAGATGCAAAAGACTTTGAAGATTTTACAGATTTTGATATTGAAATAAACAATTCTACTTTTTAACCATATAAAAATAAACACATGAGCAAATTTATTATCATTGAAGGTACCGATAATACAGGTAAGGATACCCAACAAAATCTAATCATTGAAAAATTACATAACCTAGTCTTTCATAAGCTTCACTATTCTTCACTACCTTTTAAAGATGATGTAGAAAAACATGTTAAATATTCTACAAAAATGTATAATGACATGTTTAAGATGATGGTAAATAATAAAGATGCTGATATTAATATGATTTTTAATAGATCTCATTTAGGTGAATCTGTTTACTCTCCTCTCTATAGAAATTATTCAGGTGATTATATTTTTAATATTGAAAAAGAGTATGTTAATCAATTAAGAAAGGAGTTATATTTAATTACTTTAACCAATGACCCTCATACAATTTTAAAACGAGATGACGGTAAATCATTCTATGGTAATGAAGAAGAAGTTAAAGCCGAAGTTGATGGATTTAACAGAGCTCATAGATTAAGTAAGATTAAAAATAAACTAAATATTAACATAGGTACAATGAGTGCAGATGAAGTATCTCATATCATAATTGATTTTCTAAAACATGAAAATTCTGTTAGTGGTGTATCTGAACAACTAAATATGTTTACTGATGTGTAAAGCAGAAGATTTATTATACGAGGCGCACCATGAAGGTATTAGAGATGAGGTTCTTGCCGAGAGTCGTCGATTATATCACGATAAAAAAAAGTATGAACACATGGAGTTCGGTGATAGAATAGAAATAGCACTAAGAAATGTTAGAAAGAGTAAATTACAAAGTAAATTAAAAAAATGAGAGTATTTAAAGGAGAGACTTTTGCAGAAGCATATAACTATGCTCTAAGTAGTATTATACATAATCCTACATACGTATCATCACCTAGAGGTATGAAGATTTTTGAAATGACGGATGCGGCTATTGTTGTAGAAGATCCTACATACTGCCTTTATGAAAATGATCGTAGGAGTAGTCAATTTAAATATATTGCAGCAGAATTGGTTTGGTATTTTACTGGCCGTAATGATGCTGACTTTATTACACCGTATGCAAAGTTCTGGGATCAAATTAAAAATAAAGACGGTACTGTTAACTCTGCTTATGGCAATCTTATCTTTACTGAAGAATTAGAAGATGGTCGTAATCAATATAGATGGGCATTAGATTCTTTAATACAAGATAAAGATTCAAGACAAGCAATCATACATTTTAATAAACCTTCTCATCAATGGAATGGAAACAAAGATTTTGTTTGTACTCTTAATGGCATATTTCAAATAAGAGATAATAAATTAAACTTTACTATTGATATGAGATCTAATGATCTTATATTAGGTACACCTACTGATGTTGCATTCTTTTGTCTTTTACAAATTCAAATGTTAGAACATCTCCGTAATTATTATCCTGAATTAGAGTTAGGTACTTATACTCATATTGCACATTCACTTCATTTATATGAAAGGCATTTCGATCTCGCAAGTGAAATGTTAATGAAATCTTTTAATCCTCAATCATTTCCAAATATGACAGAGTTTTTAATTGATCCTAATGGCAAATCATTAGATGGTTTAAAACAATTAGAAGATGAAATGATTCAGAGTAATGATGTTGTATTTAAAGGTAATTCTATTTTTGAACCTCAACCTCATGATGATCTTTTACATCAGTGGATATCTGATGCAATCTTTAGTAAAATATTTTAAAAGATGGTAATAGATACCTTTTTATATTATAATGAAATAGAATTACTTGAATTAAGACTTAAGGTTCTTTATGATTATGTTGATCGCTTTGTAATAGTAGAGGGTGATCATACACATAAAGGAGATCCTATTTCTTTTAGGGCTAAAAATGATCTTAAGAAACTAGGATATGAAAATGATAGAAAGATACATGTCATTGAAGTAAATCTTAAATCTTTTGATGAAGAACCTGATCCTTGGAAAAGATCGGATCGTGCCAGAAATGCACAAGCCCATATATACTCTGGTGACGATGATATTGTTATTATTGCAGATATAGATGAATTATGGCACCCTCATTATTTACAGTCACATGTAAAATATCTAAACGAAAATCCAACCCATGTTTTAATTAATAGATGCTGGGATTTACAAGGGCAAGTAGATTTAGGTTTATATACTAAACATAATAATGAATGTAATTCTAATGCACCTTTATTTGCTAAAGGGTCTTTTTGGAAAACTCATTCCCCTGCATCTGCTAGGTGGATATGCGGTTGGGGTGGTAATAAAAAAGATTTTCCTTTTGAAGTTAATTGGTTTTCTGATGTTAAGAAAGGATGGCATCTTTCTTATATGGGAGATGTTAAAAGAAAGTTATCTAAAATTAATACATCATGTCATTGGGATGATGAATGGGTTCCAGGTATTTCTTTTGAATCAGATTATACAAAGAACCGCTTTAAGAATTTTGATGGTAAACCTTTAGCGGATGGTAGAGATTTATTAGGTAGAGATAATTTTTACATTAAGCCATTTGATTATACTGAGCTTTTTAATATAATCGGTGATGGATCAGATCATTTAAAAGATTGGTTATTAGGTAGAAATATATAAACAAAATAAAACTTGTTTTGAAGTATCTAAAATTATTTGAACAATTCCTAAACGAAAAGAAACCTAAAGGTGCACCAGACTTTCATCACTCAGACGCACCTGATGCTAATGGGAGATTTAAAGATCTTTCTATAAAGGATTTAGCAGCGTGGTTAATTAAAACTAGAAAGAAAGATGTTAAAAAGATTAGCGGTTCTTTAACTCAGCAAATAGTCTTTAATAGAAAGAGTGATCCTAAGTATGCTGAAAAGATGGAGAAAACCAGAAAAGAAGTATATAAACAATTAGGAAGAGAAGATTTATTAAAAGAATCAATTGATACCGAAAGCGGCTTAGGTAAAGTTTATTTAGCTTTTAGAGAAGACAGTGGTCAAAGATGGTGGACTTATAAAGGTTTTGCTGGAAATAATTTCTTTACTCAGCTTCATGAAAATAATATGGATGATATTGATATTAATCCTGACTATCCTGTTTTAACTTATCATACCGATACAGTAAACAAGTTACTTAAAGCTGGTAAAATTAAAAAAGAAAATATTTATAATCACCCAGATCATATTTCAAAATCTGGATCCAAAGAAGAATTTCATAAGCTTGTAGGCGAAGATGAAAATATACCTAAGACTGTTTATTCTAAAAATGATGCATTAGAAAATTTAACGTTTCCTATTATTGCAAAACCTGCAAGAGGTCATAGTGGAGAAGGTATTCAAATAATAGAAAAACCAGATTTGATGGAAGAGGTAGATGAAAAGATTTTTGATACTTTTTCAGAATACATTGACAAGGCAGAAGAACATAGGTTTATAAACTTTAAAGGAAAACCGATTTTTTGGATGGAGAGAACTCCTATAAATGAAAAGGCTAAGTCTGGTAAAGGTAGTGCTAAAGAAGCTATGGAGTTTGGATATGCTAAAAGAGATATTAAAGATTTACCTAAAGATTATAAAAAAGTATTAGAAAAGTTTTGTAAGATCTATGAAGATTTACCTTATATGTGTTTTGATGTTATGAAAGGTAAAAATGGAAAGGTCTATATTATTGAATCAAATGCTCAACCTGGAGTACCTTTTGATTCTACTATTGAAGCTTATAAACATATCTATGAAGATTTTTACAAGAAATCTCTTGATGAAGAAAGTTTAACTAAATTAAATGAATATGCTAAAACTATGATTGAAAAGACTCTTAAGAAGGATGGGGGCAAAAGATTTTCAATTAAATAGAAAAAAGTCATTCAATAATTTTCAGTTCCCAATTATTTGTATTATATTTATACTATAACAGTTAATCTGTAAATAAAAACATATGCTTAAAGATTTAGATATTCCTAAGGATTTTTATATAACTTCTGATACTTGGTTCGGTAGGCCACAGATACTTCAAATTGCTAATAGAAAATTTAATGATGTAGATGAAATGAATGCTGCACTTATTAAAAATTGGAATAAAGCAATAGGAAAAAATGATATAGTATTTCATCTAGGTAATTTTGCATGGGATCCACAGACTGCTAGGCAAGTTTTAAAGAAACTTAATGGTCAAATCTATTTTATGATAGGTAATTCTGACGATGCATTTTTAGATGTTCATCATGAATTTGATAACGTATCTGTTTTAGATGATCAAATTTTAGAAATGCCACAATTTGATTCTGTTATTTGCCACTATCCATTAGATGTATGGAATGGTAAAGATTCCGGTACTATTCATTTTCATGGTCATACTGTATTTTCTCACAAGACAGATTTATCTAAAATGAATAGAGTAAATGTATGTACAGATTTTTGGAATTATACACCAGTAAATTATTTAACTATTAAAGATTTTATAAATGAGTAAAACAAAAAAGAAAACCTACAAAGAACTAGCGATTGAATTTAAAAAGACTAGGAAAGAAAGTACCTACAATGAACTTTATCATAAGATGAGACCAGGATTATGGTCTTATGTAAATAATATTGTAAAAGACCCAACGATTGCCGATGATATTGTATCTACAACTCTTACTACAGTATATTTGAAAATTGATCAATATAATGAAGACTATCAAATAACAACGTGGGCGTATCGCATTGCTTATAATGAAAGCATAGGATGGATTAGGTTTAGAAATAAAAAGGTAAGTATGAATGTATTTACTGATGCTGGAATAGAACCACCAATGGAATCTTCGATGCCTTCTATGAAAGATGGTTTACATTTACCTAAAACTGAATCTGATTGGGAAGAAGAACAATCAACACTTGATGAACAGGTTAGAATGACTCATGAGGCAATAAATGCATTACCTCCAATGTATAAAAGATTTATGGTAGAAAGATTCTTAAATCATAAATCATATTCTGATATATTGGATATAATGAAAGAGTTTGAAAAAGGAATAAACTTACAGACAGTAAAGAATCGAATATTTAGAGGAAGGAAAATAGTTAAAAAACAGCTCCAAGGAATGAAACTATTTGCCGAAGCCTAAATAGATAATAAACAAAATAAAATTATGTACATAAGTAAACTATATAACGAAATTAGCATCTGGAAAAAAATAAGAAGGATAGTTAAAGCAGAAGAAAAAGCATTAAACGAAAAAGGTTTTAGGATAGATTGGGTTGGTAGAATTTATACTGTCATTAATTTACCTGAAGAAGTTGCAACTGCACCAATTTCACAAGAAGGTTATGTTCTAATGAAGTTAAGAGAACATGATCAATTTTTATTGCAATTAGGTATTGCTGATTATGTATCACCTGAGTTCGAAAAAATTGAAGGTACTGATTCATTTCTTTTAGTGCTATCCCCTGATCGTGATTATATGAAATTTTGGCCCTTTTTAGTATCTATGTTTAAAACCGTTGGTTTAATATTAATTCTACGATTACTGTATGTAATCTTAGAACATAACCATGAAAAAAGTATGGAATTATGGAACAAGTTAACGACCCTAATATTCTAAGAAAGCAAGTTGATAAAATTGATAAAGAACTTGATCAATTAGAAAAAGAAAAAGAAATAATTCAAAATGATTGTAAACACAAGGGAGAAACTTTTGTGCAATTTGATAAATCAAACTCTATGAAAAAGTATTGTTCTGATTGTAAAAGGGAATTAGGTTATCCTACAAAAGAAGAGCAAGAAACATTTCTAGGTAAAAAACAATAATATGGCAACAGCTGAATCTTTAGCAACAACAGAAACTATAAATGGTAAAAGATACTATAATATAGGAGAAGGTAAAAAATATCCATCAGTAACGACTATCTTAGGGGCAATGACAGATAAATCTGGAATTGACAAATGGCGAAAGCGAGTAGGTGATGAAGAGGCAGATAGAATTTCTAAGTTCTCTGCAAACAGAGGAACTGTAATGCATCAGTTTTGCGAATATTTTTTAGGCTCAGAAAAAGAAACTATTAGAGAAAGATTAATGGAAGCGCAAACTCTCATAGGGCCTTTTGTAGAAGAAAATGGTTTTACTGAAGCTGAAACTAATGTAGGTAGAAAACTCTTTTTTAATTTTTACAATAATGAATGCTTTGATCGCATAGCCAAAGTAGTGTCTATAGAAGATACATTACATTCACCTCAGATGGGTGGTTATGCAGGTAGAGTTGATATAATTTATGAGAATAAGAAAGCCCATCTAGTCGTCTTAGATTTTAAGTCTTCTAAGAAACCTAAAAGAGAAGATTGGATTGAAAATTATAAAATGCAAATTGCTGCATATTCCTTAGCATACTGGGAAATGAATGGTGTAAAACCTGAAGGTGGAGAAATTTGGATAAGCAACGAAGCAGATGCATTTCCACAGATCTTTGAAATGTCATTTAAAGATATAACACTATACGGTAAGAAGTTTCTAGAATTAGTAAAGAGCTTTCATGAAAAGTATCCATTAACCGAGAATATATAAAAAAACAAAAAATTCTCATGTCAATCAAATCATTTAAAGATTTTATAAATGAAGACTTAGAACAAGTAAGGGACAAGAAAGTAAAACATCTTGAAGATACTGATCATAAAGACGGATCTAATAAAGAATTAGAAAAAGAGACTGAAGAGTACCTAGATAAAATCGCAGAAGATTGTCCTAGGTGTGGTGAAAATATAGAAGATTGTTTATGTGAAGAAGACGATGCTTGGTCAACTCAAAATTATCACAGAGTACCAAAAGGCACAGAACATAAAGCAAAACCTAAACAAGAATTTAAAAAATAAAAATTATGAATACATTTAATAAATTTTTCCATAATCATGGAATGAAGGTTCTTATAGCTGTAATGATTTTATCCTATTTTAAATCATGTAGCATTGATTCAGAATTAGAAAGAATTAAAAAAGACCAAAGAACATTAACTACAGAGATTGATACATTATCATCTCAAATTATAAACGAGGAGGAAATGACTAAACTTATTAAAGAAGTCCCTGCTTGGAAAACTCTAAGAATTGAAGAAATTTCTGATAAAGAAAGAATTTCTATTAATGCATTAGAAGAAAAAGAAGACTAATGAGTGGCTGGTAGAGTACCTATAATCCCAGGAGTTCCTACTCCGAGCGATCCGCAATGTGCATTAACTTATTGTGGTAGAATTATCGCACAAGTAGATTGTATTAAATGGATAGTACAAGGTACTTCTGCATGCATTGATATTCAATTATTTGGTGCTAATGATAGTCCACTTGATCTAGATACTATATGTGATATACATATTCAATTAACAAATGAGTTAGATTGTGTCGTTGCAAATTTCTGGTATCCTAATGTGCCATCAGGCTCAAAAGGATTTCTTATGGATGTTTTACAATTTACTGATACGTCAGGAGTAATTCATAATGAAGGATTAATTAGAATTTGTTTACCTGCAGATTGTACATATTCTTCACCAGGTAACATTTCAGCTGAAATTTTATTAACTGAATGCGCAGGTGGAAACACTGGAGATCCTACTGGAGTAGGACCAACTGGTGAATTACCTACAGGATCTGCTGAAGTATTCGGTATAGCATGTTTATGGGTTGCTACTATAGTAGAATCTAAAATTGCTAAAAACGGCGGTGATAGTGGATGTTATCCTGGATATGTTCCTGGTGGAGGTGGCTCAGGTGGAGGTGGTACATCCGGTACACAAGGTGCACAAGGTGCACAAGGTGCACAAGGCCCTGCTGGTTCTGGTGGAGGTGGTACTGGTTCTCAAGGTACACAAGGTGCACAAGGATCTACTGGTTTAGGTATTCAAGGTTCTCAAGGTTCTACTGGAACAGGAACACAAGGTGTAACCGGCTCCCAAGGAGCTACTGGTGTACAAGGTATAACTGGTACAGGTGTACAGGGTATAACTGGTACTCAAGGTATAACTGGTTTACAAGGTTTACAAGGTATAGCAGGTAGTGTTTCGGCTCAAGGAACACAAGGTACACAAGGTATTACTGGAATAGGTACTCAAGGTATAACTGGTACTCAAGGTATAACTGGAGCTCAAGGTATAGCCGGTAATGTTTCGGCACAAGGTACACAAGGTACACAAGGTATTACTGGAATAGGTACACAAGGTATAACTGGTACGCAAGGAACACAAGGTATAACTGGAACTGGTCTACAAGGTATAACTGGTACACAAGGTATAACTGGTACACAAGGGACTCAAGGTATAACCGGTTTACAAGGTATAACCGGAACTGGTCTACAAGGTATAACTGGTACACAAGGTATAACTGGTACACAAGGGACTCAAGGTATAACCGGTTTACAAGGTATAACTGGAACTGGTCTACAAGGTATAACTGGTACGCAAGGGACTCAAGGTATAACCGGTTTACAAGGTATAACTGGAACTGGTCTACAAGGTATAACTGGTACGCAAGGGACTCAAGGTATAACTGGTTTACAAGGTATAACTGGTACACAAGGGACTCAAGGTATAACTGGTTTACAAGGTATAACTGGAACTGGTCTACAAGGTATAACTGGTACACAAGGGACTCAAGGTATAACTGGTCTACAAGGTATAACTGGAACTGGTCTACAAGGTATAACTGGTACACAAGGTATAACTGGTACACAAGGTATAACTGGTACACAAGGTATAACTGGTACACAAGGTATAACTGGTACACAAGGGACTCAAGGTATAACTGGAACTGGTCTACAAGGTATAACTGGTACACAAGGAACACAAGGTATAACTGGTCTACAGGGTATAACTGGTACACAAGGAACTCAAGGTATAACTGGTATTCAAGGTATAACTGGAACTGGTCTACAGGGTATAACCGGTACACAAGGAACTCAAGGTATAACTGGTATTCAAGGTATAACTGGAACTGGTCTACAGGGTATAACCGGTACACAAGGAACTCAAGGTATAACTGGTATTCAAGGTATAACTGGAACTGGTCTACAAGGTATAACCGGTACACAAGGAACTCAAGGTATAACTGGTATTCAAGGTATAACTGGTACACAAGGAACACAAGGTATAACTGGTTTACAAGGTATAACTGGAACCGGTCTACAGGGTATAACTGGTACACAAGGAATTCAAGGTATAACTGGAACTGGTCTACAGGGTATAACCGGTACACAAGGAACTCAAGGTACAACTGGTATTCAAGGTATACAGGGAACTCAAGGTATTATTGGATCTGATGCTGACACATTAGTAACAACTAATACTAAAACCACAGACTATACATTGGTGCTTAGTGATAGAGATAAGATAATAGAAATGGATAGTACATTAACTAGAGAAATTGTAGTTCCAAATAATACTAGTGTTGCATTTTCATTAGGAACACAAGTTATGATTGTAAGAGGTGGTTCAGGTGCACTCTCAATATCAGAAGGATCTGGTGTTACTATAAACTCTTCAAACGATAATAAATCTTTACAGTTTAGATATTCAGGAGCTACTTTAATTAAAAAATCCGTAAACGAATGGTGGTTATTTGGGGATCTATCATAATAATTGATATATGATACATTTATCTACAGTAGGAATAATAGAACAACCTCAACCAACAGAACTTTGGTTACCAAGCTCACAGGCTAGATTAGTTGCTTGGATTGATGCAGCCGATAAAACATCATACACTTTATCAGGAACAACAATAACAGGAGTTACAGATAAAGCAAGTGTTTATAATATAAATGTAAACGGTACTCCTACAGCCTCAGTTGGCTTAAATTCCCTAAATATATTTGATTTTGATGGAAATGAATATTTACAAAGTACTTCATATGAATCTCAAACAACATCCGGTAATCATTGGGCAATAGGCGTATTTAGATTTAATTCGGTTAATAATACTAAAGATTCATTTTGGTCTTATGAAACAAACGCATCTCCTAAAAGAGATTATGCTGTAAGTTCTTCTGCTAATAATAATACTTGGCCAGGAGAGTTAGATTTAGATGGGCTATCAAGTAATCGAATCAGTAACACTATCGGAAATTCAGAAGAATGGAACCTTAAAAGTATTCAGCAAAATACTTATGCTATTACAGCAGTTTACTTTAATAAGACAGGTAATCAAATAGGTACTAGGGTTGATGGGCAAGCTGCATTTAAGGTTGTTAATGATTATTCAAATCCTATTCAACCTAATCAAGAATTAAGGTTAATGAGAAATAGATCATCTGTTGAATTAGACGGTCAGTTAGCTGAATATTTTGCAGTAGCAGATATACCTGGATCAGGATCAACAGACATTTCAACATTAGAGAAAGGTGAAGGTTATCTTGCTTGGAAGTGGGGATTGGTGGCATTACTCCCTAATAATCACCCATATAAAAACAGTGCTCCTGTCGTTTAAGGAATATATAAATAAATTATATTATGAAGAATAAAGTAATTCATATCGGTATAATAAGCATTTTTGTTAGTTTATACTTTTTGGTAGCTACCATATCAATGATTAACTCTGTGGCATTTTTTGATTTAACCCATGATGGAATTATGAATTGGGCATTAGCCATAGGATTTGAATTAGGTGCAGCAGCTTCTCTCGCAGCGATAATCATTTTAGATAAAACAAACAAGACTATGGTTTGGGGTTTATTTTTACTCCTTACTGCTTTTCAGATGATGGCAAATTCATTTCATGCATTTGTTAATTTAGAAAATTATATGCCTTGGATAGAATTATTTGGATTGCTTGAAGAAGAGCCTATAGTACAAAAAAGAATACTGTCAGTAGTAAGTGGTGCTATACTTCCATTAGTAGCCTTAGGTTTTATTAAATCATTAGTTGATTACATTAGACCAGAGGACCAGGTAGCTAAGATTGAAAACACTGATACAGAAACACTCAATAATAAAGAAAACGAAACCTTTTCGGAAATTGTAACCGAAGAGGTTGTTAATCAGCCTATAGAATCTTTGGAAAGGGTTGATGAAGAAGTATCCAATAATAAGGATAACAATGAAGATAGTGAAATACCTAATCCTTCGAGATTAAGTAAGACAAAGGTCCGCTATGTTGAAAAGGTTGCCAAAATAACTGATGCTCTTACAACAAAAGACCCAAAGACTTTAGCGAAGAATTACAATCCAAAACCTTAAGAAACTTTTCTTAAGAAAAAAAATTATTCGCAATGCCAGCAAGAACATACGATGACGATGTATTTCGTCAAAAAAGAGTTATTAAAAATCCAATAAAATTTAACATATCTTTAAATGAAGAACAGAAATTAGCAAAAGAACAAATTTTAAATAATACAGTAACAATATTAGCAGGTAAAGCAGGAAGCGGTAAAACATTATTAGCTTGCCAAGTAGCATTAGATGGTCTTTTTAGAAGACACTACGAAAAAATTATAATCACTAGACCAACAGTATCTAAAGAAGAAATAGGATTCTTGCCTGGTGATCTTCACCAAAAGATGGATCCTTGGGTTCAACCAATTTATCAAAATATGTATTTACTATATGGCAAAGAAAGAGTAGAGCCTTTTATAAAAGAAGGTAAAATAGAAATTGTACCAGTAGCATTTATGAGAGGTCGAACATTTTTAGATAGCTGTGTTATTGTAGACGAAGCACAAAACGTTACAATGACACAAATGGAAATGATTGCCACAAGAATAGGTTTAAGATCTAAAATGATTGTATGTGGTGATGATGGGCAAGTAGATTTAAAAAACAGAAAAGAATCAGGATTTAAGTTCTTATATAATTTAGGAAAGAAAATAAAAAATGTTTGCTCTGTAACTTTATTCCAAAATCATAGAGATCCTGTTGTAGATGATTTAATTGATGCATATGAAGAATTCTATGAAAAGAGACCGAATAAATAAATCAAATAAATATTAAGACATGATTTTAAAGAAAGGGTCTCGTGGAGATGAAGTTAAAGAATTGCAAGAATATCTCGGATTGTATGTCGATGGTATATTTGGAAATAAGACACATAATGCTGTATGTAATTGGCAGCATGATAATGGTTTAGATGTTGATGGTATTGTTGGTCCTATAACAATGAATGCTATGGGACTTGCTTCTACTGATAATTCAGAAATGGTATATACTAAAGAAAGTTTACTTATACATAAACATTTTTTACCAGCTAATGAATATATGACAGGAAGTAAACCAGAATATATCTTCTTACACCATACAGCAGGTTGGAATAATCCATATAGTACAATTGATCACTGGGCAAGTGATACAAGAGGCTGTGTCGCTACCGAATTTGTTTTAGGTGGTCAATCAATAAAAGGCAATGACGATAGATATGACGGTGAATTAGTACAATGTATGCCAGCTGGTGGCTGGGCATGGCACTTAGGAACAGGAAGAAGTCATATGCATCAACATTCTGTAGGAATTGAAGTAAATAATTTTGGATGGGTTAAGGATGGTAAAACATATGCAGGTACCAAAGCTGATGCGTCTCAACTTGTTACTTTAGCAAAACCTTTTAGAGGATATAAAACATGGCACAGGTACTCTGATAGGCAAATAGAAGTACTAAGAGATTGGATACTTTGGATTGGTGATAGAGATAACATTGATGTGAGGGCTGGTTTACCTGCTCTTATTAAAGAAAAGGGTGCTGATGCATTTGAATATAATAAAGATGTAAAGAACGGTAAACTTAAAGGATTATGGACCCATACTAATGTTCGTAAAGATAAAGTAGATATGTTTCCTCAACCTGAATTAATGGACATGCTAATTAGTTTATAATGGATAAGTATGTATACAGAGGGAAATTGGAAAGGGTTGTCGATGGCGATACAGTCGATGCTCTCATTGATGTCGGTTTTGATATTTGGATCCGAAAGCGTATTAGATTCTCAGGTTTGGATGCATGGGAAAGTCGTACTCGTAACTTGGACGAAAAGAAAAAAGGATTGGCTGCAAAGGAAAGAGTAAAAGATCTCTTAACTAACGTAAGCTCAAAACCTGGATTCTTTAGAATTAAATCTCATGGCGTTGGTAAATATGGAAGAGTATTAGGGCAGTTATTTATTATGGATAAAGATGGCAAGCAATGGGATATTAATGAAACTCTATTAACTGAAGGTCATGCTTATGTTTATGATGGCGGAAAGAAAAAGAAATTTTCCTGACACTTTGACATAGGCAAACATAGAAAGATGACAATATTTCCGAAAAACCGTGTTACTTTACTTGTGGCACGGTTTTTTCAGTATATTAATTAAATAAGGAATAATCCTTGTTATAACTAAAAATAATTAAACTATGTTTACATTTAAATCAAATTTTGATGAGATCCTAAAGGATCATCCGTTTTGGGGAGAGTTAGAAAAAATTAAAGATCCCTTTAAAGAATATCACTTCAGTAAAGAAGACGATGAATACATTTTAGAAATGCCAGTCCCTGGCTTTGATAAAGAAGATATTAAAGTTAAGCTTATTAAGAATGACTTAAGTGTTGTTATTGAAAGCGAAGATAATCCATGGACACCACCTTTAAATAAAAGGTTCGGTTTACCTGATGACTTTGATAGAAAGAAAATTAAAGCTAAGGTAGAAAAAGGTATACTATATGTTACTATACCAACCAAAAAAGATTTAGAGAATGATATTGAAATATTATGAAACTAAATTAATTAAAGGTATATAATAATAAACAAATTTATAAATTATGTCACAAGAAAATCAAGAAATGAACCAGGCACAGGCGGTTAACGTTTTAATCCAAGCTGCTAGGATTGCACAAGGAAAAGGCGCATATACATTAGAGGACGCTGAAATGGTTGCAAAAGCTATTAAAGTTTTTATTCCACCTACAGAAGAAACTGAAAATGCTACTGAAGGTACTACCGCAGATCCTGTAGTTAATGAAACTTCAACTGAGCCTGTTATTGAAAAGGTAAAGTAAACTTACTTCTTTTAACACCTATAAAGGGGAGGGGAAACCCTCCCTTTTTTAGTACAAATATATAACAAAATAACATATATTATTTAGAATGCGCAGAAGGAGAGTACGTAAAGTCAAAATTGCACCTGTTACTAACGGAGGTCCTAATAAGGTACCTAAAAAACGAGTACGTACAATTAAAGTTAAGCCTACTGATAGTATAGTTCCTAATAAACATAGAGTAGTTGAACCTATAAAAGATTCAATTCTTATAAATCCCTCTCTTATAATTCCACCTAAAAAAAGTCATCGAGTATTTATTATTGGTGGAGGCCCAGGGGTTAATAAAGTTAAGTTAGCTGATTTAAAGGATGAAGATACTATATGCGTTAATGCTTCTGTAAATTTTGTACCAAACCCTACATATTTTATTACAATGGATTATAGTTACTTTGATCCTAAAAGAAAAATAAATACTGTTGATGAGGTAATTAAAAAATCTCAATACTCATATTTTATACTTAACACTAATGGGGGTAATAGCAATATGAAAGTTATTGATGGTAATGTAACTGACGTTAGACATAACTTTGTATATAAAGACTTAGATAAATTTAATAGAGTTATACCTTCTTTATCACACTCAACACCAAATACTGGTTTTGGATTAACTGTTGATAATTTTTCTAATGGTAATAATAGTGGCTTTTGTGCCATTCAATTAGCGATTCTTTTAGGGTATGAAGAAATTTATTTAATAGGATATGATTTAAATACATCCCCCAACAAAACTCATTTCCATCAATTGTATGGTACACAAACTCAAGGCTTCAATAATAAAGTTTCTAGCTATCGATATATCATAGAACAGTGCATTAATTTATTAAATCAATCTAAAAGTAAAGTAAAAATAATGTCAATAACACCTACCGCGATATCTAATATAAAGGCAACGAGTTTAGGTGAAGTTCAATCAAATCCAATAATACGTAATAGCGAAAAAAAATATGTAATAGTTTCGTATTACACGGTTAATACTCCGTATGAACAAGAAGCGGCTAAACTTAGAAATTCTTTAGAAAGATTAAAGGTACCTTATGATATAGTAGGTGTGCCTAATTTAGGTGACTGGCAAGCAAATACTAGATTTAAAGCTAAGTTTATGCAGGACATGCTAATTAAGCATAAAGGTAAATCTATCGTTTTGGTAGATAGCGATGCTGTTATCCATTCTTATCCATCATTATTTGATACTTATGATTGCGATGTTGCTGTACGATGGCAAGATTTTAGATGGAGAAAAAATGAATGTTTAAGTGGAACTATTTATTTAGAAAATAATTCAAAAACAATGGAATTATGTAAAAGATGGGAGAATGGTAATATTGCAGAAGGGCCTGGTGCTAAAACCTTTGAACAATGGAATTTAGGAAAGGTTATTGAAGAAATGAGAGCCGAAGGTAAAATTAAAGATGAAAATTTACCACCAGAATATACAATGATATTTGATAGTATGAGAGCAATGTACCCTAATATAAATCCAGTAATTGAACATTTTCAAGCGAGTAGAAAATTAAGAAATACAATTTAATGATGATAGAAGAAAAGAATAGAGTTGTAGTTAATAATATAGAAGCAGGACAAGAAGAGGTGTTTACTAAAGTATATGAAGAGCTAGGTTGGTCAACACGCCAAGTGGAATCTGTTTCAGGTACCGGTTCAACTTTAAAAAATACTGAAATTCTTAGATCAGAATTACCAAAAGTATGTAAAAAATATGATATTAATAATATTGTAGATATTGCATGTGGTGATTTTAATTGGATGAAAGAAATAGTTAGTGAATTTAAATATTATAGAGGAGTAGATATAGTAAAAGATTTAATTAAAGCTAATAAAGAAAAATACAAAAATCTTGAAAATGTAGATTTTATAGTAGCAGATGTTATAACTGAATTTGATAAATGTATAAAAGGTAAAGATATTGATGCAGTTATTCTTAAGGATGTTCTTGTTCACTTCCCAAACAAATATGTAATGAAGGTATTAGATTCTTTACATAAATCATCTATAAAATATGTTTTTATTACTCATTTTGATTCTATTGAACTAAATTGTGATATTGGAGAGTTTAATGGTTGGAGACCACAAAATTTTACATTATCACCTTGGAAAATGGATAAACCATTGGAAAGTATTGCATCACCAACAGAAGAATATAAATGGGGTAATAATAATAATACCGATAAAACACTAAGCCTCTGGCAAATAAAATAATTATATGTTAAATAACTTTTTTGATAAACTTATTTGTATTAACCTAGATAAAAGAACAGACAGGTTAAATGAATCAAAACGCCAATGGGCTGATAATAATCTTCAAGTAGAAAGAATGTCTGCTGTTGATGGTAATCCTATGGGATGGAAACATGTCGATGATAAAGATGCAGGTATTAATAAAATTAAACGGGCATCGTGGATCGGTGCAGCAGGTTGTATGGCAAGTCATGTAAATATATGGAAAAGGGCAAAGTCAGAAGGTTGGAAAAATGTTTTAATAATTGAAGATGATTGTGATTTTATACCAGATTTGCAAAATAAATTTAATGAATTAATAAAAGAAGTTCCTAATGATTGGGATATGTTATATCTTGGTGGTGTGCACGAAGAGAGAGGTGGTAAATTTATTCCTACTAAAGTTAGTGAAAACGTAGTAAAATGCGCAAGAATGATTACTACTACTTGTTATGCTATTAATGAAAGCTGTTATGATTTAGCAATAAATTCTGTTCTTGCTGAGGAACCTTGGTTTTATACTGCAGTTGATGGTTATTTAGCCACAGTGGTTCAGCCTAAATGTAATGCATATGCTTTTAATCCACCACTTGCTTGGCAAAGAGGAAGCTATAGTGACATACAAAGTGGATATAGAGATTATAGTAAATCCATGAAAGCAAAATATTAAATTATGAAGATAGAGTACATTATACCTACATTATATCGTGACACATTGGATCGTGCAGTAACGTCAATTAAAAGAGAATGTACTGACCACAATATTCTAATATGTGGGGAGATTAAAGATGGGAGAGGTGTTGGGAATAGGAATGATGGACTAAATAAAATTAGAATTGATAGCGATTGGATAATTTTTTTAGATGATGATGATTACCTTAATGAAGGGTTTAGTAAACAATTAGATGATACTTATGATATAGTCGTATTAAGAATGTCACAAGATGCATCTAACCCTTTTTACCCACCTAAAGTAATACCAAGAGTAGAAGATAGTAGATTATACAGTGGAAATGTAGGATGTAATTTTGCTATAAAGACTTCTTTATATTTAAAACATAAATGGTTGTTTGATGTTACTGCTAAAAATCCAGATTGGAATTTTTTAGAAAAAGCATTATCACAAACAAATAAAACAAAAGTAACTAATGAAATTTATTACGTTGCTCCTATGGGAGGTTATAACAAACTAAAACCAACCGGTAAAAGATAACAAAAATAAAAATATGGAACATTTTTACAAAACATGTGGAGAAAATTGGTTTAACTATCCTGACATTTATTCTCAAATAGTTCTTGAGGCAAATGATAATTCTCATTTTGTTGAGGTTGGATCATGGAAAGGTATGAGCTCGGTGTATTTAGCAGTAGAGATAATTAATTCTAATAAAAATATAAAATTTGATTGTGTTGATCTTTGGGGGACAGACCCTGATAGACTATATGCAGATAGGAAAGGTTTATATGATACATTTATAAAAAACATTGAACCAGTAAAAGACATAATAAATCCTATTGTATCCTTATCGTGGGATGCCGCCTCTATGTATGAAGATAATAGTTTAGATTTTGTATGGTTAGATGCTGGTCATAAATACGAAGATATTAAAAAAGATATAGTTGCATGGTATCCTAAAGTAAAGGTTGGTGGAACTATTGCAGGTCATGATTATACAACATCAAGAGGAGTACAAACAGCAGTTAACGAATATTTTAATAAAGATTTTAAACAAATAAACACCAGTTGGTTACATAAAAAATAAAAGACTATGATAATAACAGCATATAATGAAGTCATACCTAACGTAGTAGTAGAAGGACAAAGAAAGGTACTTGAAAAATTTGGAGAAAAGATTATTCAAATTAAACCTAAAGTATGGGGCGGGCATGCACATACAATAGATGAGTACTTAAGAAATAATGATTGGGATCATGCAATTGTATTAGACATTGATTGCATTCCTCTAGAAAAAAATGTAATTAAAGATGCAAGAGAATGGGCTTTAAATAATATAGGTCTTTATTCAGTGGCACAAAACCCTAATCACATAAAGGATGCACCAGATTATGCAAGCCCTGCCTTTATTGCGTTTTCTAGAAAAACATATGAAGAATTAGGAAACCCTAGTTTTCAAGGGAGTAGTCAATGGGATGTAGGTGGTGAATTTAGCTACCGAGCCTCAGAAAAAAACTTACCCATCAAACTAATGTATCCTAATCATGTAGAAAAGCCTAAATGGAAATTTGCAGATGGTAGCATGTTTGGTATAGGAACAACATATGAAAATAAAGTATACCATCACTTTGAAGGAAGAAGAGTAACAAAAAGCTTTGAAGATAAATGTAATCAAATATTATTAAAGTAATAATATAGAATGATAGAAAGTATTAAAAAGATTTTAGAAAAAGAAATCGAAGCTATAGGAAACATTCCTTTAGGTAATCAGTATGAAAAGGCTGTTAATATAATTAGAAATAAAGTTCATAGTGCCGGTGGTAAAGTTGTAATATCCGGAATGGGTAAAGCTGGTCAAATAGGATTAAACATTTCAACCACATTTAGTTCAACAGGTACACCTTCTGTATATTTACATCCTAGTGAAGCACAACATGGAGACTTAGGAATTTTACAGAGTAATGATGTATTAATTTTATTATCAAATTCAGGTAAGACTAGAGAAATTTTAGAATTAATTCAATTATCACGAAACCTTTTTAAAAATATACCTATAATTAGTATAACAGGTAAAAAGAATAGTGAATTAGGAAAAGAATCAAATGTATGTTTACATATAGGTGATACTGAAGAAATTTGCCCATTAGGATTAACTCCAACAATATCAACAACTCTTATGACTGTTATGGGTGATATCTTAGTAGTAGAAACGATGAAGAAGATTAAATTTACAAGGAAAGAATATTCTAAAAGACATCATAGTGGTTATTTAGGACAAAAAAGTAAGGAAGAATAATAAAGATGAATATAATAAATTCTAAAAATAAAATAATTATAAAATGAAAAATCAGAAAATAGATCAAATGTTTTTCCCAGATTCTTTTTCTCATTTTAACAATAAAGAAAATCAATCTAATTTTTTAAAACCGTACTATGATCCAACTAAACCTGCTTTTTTCTTTTCAACTAGATCTATTACAGAAATAGCCACTATGCATAAAGGTCTGGCTGTGATGATTGTAAATAATGACATTAGACCAATCGAAAATAATTTAGCATGGATTAAGAATAGAAAAAATTTATATTTTATTTCTACTTCCAAGCTCATGAGTATGTATTTAGATACGTTAGGTATTAAATATATTGAATTCCCTTGGAGGACGATGGGTATACCACCTAATGTTACTGCAAACAAAAAAGGAAATTGTGTATACTTTTATGGGGATTCACCAAATAGCAATCATTATGGTTATCATATAATAAAAAGAATAATGAAACAAAACTTTCCTCATCTTAAATTGATTACTGCATGCCACCCAATAAATCAAAGTCTAAGCAAAGGTTTACCTGATAGTGATAGATTTCCTAGCTTTAGTCAACGTGAATTAAATGAGGTATATAAAAAAATATTTGTTGGTGTTAGGTTAACTAGATTTGATGGGTTAGCTGGAACTGTTCAAGACTTAGGCATAAGAGGAATAAAGACTATATGGAACGGTGGAACGCCATCTGCATTATCATATGAATCAGAAGCTGATATTATAAATCATATTAAAAATGAGGAAATTGGTATTGGCTCTACTGATAATTCGCTAGCTTCTTTATGTAAAAATTATTTAGACTTAAATAATGAATCATACAAATACATATTTAATACTGATACTTATACAGGTAGTAAAGAATCTCCAAAGTTATTTTTTAATGATAAAAAATTATCAGTAATGCCCTATAGAGAATTTTTAGCTAATGGTCCGAACTTAAATCTGCCACTCTCAGTATAATAAAAATAAATATAGAATGAAAAATTATGTAATTCAGTATATAAAAAATTTAGGTTATGATTATAAATTATCAGGTAAGGTTGATAATTGTATTGATGACATATCATTAATTTATTATGTAAGAGATAACGATTTATGTTATCTTGATGCTAATGTTCCTCATCTAGTAAAAGATAAAAAAAATATAACTTTATTATGCCCGTTTGATTTTGATGAATCTAATCCTAACATATCATACATAAAGGTTAAAGACCCTAAATTAGTATTTTATTATGTTTCTCATTTGTTTGGTAATAATAAAACATTTGAAATAGACGAAAGTTTAAGTAGCCAATATCCTGGTGCTATCATAGGTACAAACTGTAAGATAGGGAATGATGTTAATATTCAACCCGGTGTAATTATTAGAAGTAATACAATTATTAATGATGGTGCAACAATAGAGTCTGGTTCAATTATTGGTAGTACAGGTTTATTATGGACCTGGGATACTGAAAGAAAGAAAAAGGTAATGCTTACTTTAACAGGTGGAACTGAAATAGGCAAGGACTGTTATATATGTTCTAATGTTTCTGTTGTGAGAGGTTCATGTAATGAAATGACAAAAATTGGGGATGGTGTAATGATTGCACCTGGAACTGCAATAGGTCACGGTTGTAATGTTGGTAAAAATACACATATTGCAAATAATGTAACATTAAGTGGAGCTGTCATAATTGGAGAAAATTGTTTCTTTGGTTCAGGCTGTACTGTTCAGCCAGCATGTAAAGTGTTAGATAATGTAGTTTTAGGTTCTGGTGCAATATTAACCAATAGCACCGAAAAACCAGGAGTTTATGTAGGTATTCCGGCTAAATGGAAAAAAGGAAGAGAAAACAATTTAAAAGGTTTGCCTAATGATTAAAATAAATAAAATAAATAAAATAAAGAAAAATGATACATAAAACAGCTAAAATTCACCCATTAGCCTATATTGAGAATAATGTGGAAATCGGAGAAAATGTAAACTTAGGACCTTTTTGTATAGTCAGGAGTGGTGCAAAGATAGGAAAAGATTGTAAATTTACCGCCTATTGCGAAATTAGAGAAAACGTAATAATAGGCGATAATACTTCAATGGGAAGCCGTTGTACTATTTCAGCCAATGCAACCATTGGATCTAATACAACTATTAAGTATGGTTTTGTATTAACTGATACCCCTAATCTAAAAGAAGGCAATGTTAAGTCCGTAAAGGGAATAGGTGATAATGTATTAATAGGTGCCAACGTTTGTTTAATGCCTGGGTTCAGTATAGGAGATAATTGTATTATTGGGGCATGCTCACAGGTAAGAGCCAATGTACCATCAAATGAAATATGGTTTGGTTCACCTGCTAAATTCTTTAAGATTAATAACTAATGAATAAAGTAATTGCAGTAATACCAGCAAGGTGGGGATCTACAAGATTGCCAGGTAAACCTCTTGCTGATATAAATGGAAAGCCAATGATACAGTGGGTTTATGAAGCTGTTGAAAAATCTGATGCAGATAAAGTTATAGTTGCTACTGACAATTTGGCAATAAAGGCAGCTGTTAAATTATTCGGTGGAGAGGCTGTGATGACTGATATAAAACATCAAACTGGAACAGAAAGAGTGTTAGAAGCTTATCAACACTATAAAGATGATTATGAATATGTTATTAATGTTCAAGGAGATGAGCCTATAATAAATGAAAATGATATTAATCTATTAATTTCTATACTTAAGAAAAACCCTCTTAGTATCGCAACGTTAGTAGGTTCATTAACAAAACCACAAGCAAGTGACAGAAATACAGTAAAGGCATTACTTGATAATAATAAAATAATAATGTTTACAAGGAGTCCTGTTTTTACTACTCAATCACTATATGTTAAAAGGCATATAGGAATTTACGGATTTAGTAAGGTAATGACAGAAAAGATTGATAAAAACATTATGATTGAAACCTCTAATGAAATAGTAGAAAATCTGGAACAGATAAGATGGGGCGATAATGGAATCAGTTTTAATTATGCTAGAGCATTAGGTTTATATAAAGGTATAGATACACAAAAAGATTTAGATTACATCAGAACATTCTTAAACTAATACTAAAAAAGCTATATAATAATAAATCACTATTATGGAAAATCAAGGAAAATCTAAAGAACAACTGAAAAGTAGTTATATAGGTGCATTTATAGGTTTTATAGGAATCATTGCTCTTATAGGCTTTATAGGAATCAGCGCAGTGATAACATATTTAATGCCCTAATGCAAAAAGAACCAATAAATACATCAAACTTAGATTTAAGTAGCACTACTCCAATTATTTGCGAAAATTGTGGTGGTGAAACATTTAAGCCTATCTTCTTCTTAAGAAAAATTAGTAGGTTTTTAACAGGTGAAGATCAAGATAGAGTATTACCGATGGATAGTCTTGCTTGTGTAAACTGTAATCACGTAAACAAAGAATTTAACCCTAATCCTATATCAGAACAAACACAAAATAAAAACAAAAAAGATGAGTAAAGAAACTGAAACTAAAGTAGTAGAAATGACTACAGAGAAAGCTCCACAAACGTTGGAGCAGTTAAAAGCAAGAGAAGCTGAATTAGACAAGATTAATGAAGATCTAATTAAAGAAATGCAAGTAAGAGAATATGAAATTGATTTTAAAACAAAAAAAGTTTTTGATCGACTTCTTAAGTTCTTAGAGAAAGATGCTCCATGGGGTCATACTACAGCAACTGGTTTAATTATGTTATATCATAATTTAAGAGAAGCAAAAGAATTAGTAAAAGAAAAAGAATTTAAAGGATTAATTCCAGTAAGATCTACAAGTGTTACTATTCTTTGGCAAATGGTTACAAAGATGACAGGAACTGGATTTTATGAAGCTAAATCATTTGTTGAGTTAATGGCAAATGTAGGTGAATCATTATCCGAGGCAGTACAAAAAGTACAGGAAGATAACCAAGCTCTTAGAGACAATCACGCCGAACTTGCATTGCTTCAACAAGAAATAGATAAAGTAACTGTTGAAGGTCCTATCGCAGAATAATGGGTTTTCATAAGAGACATATAGATAATCAACAGGTTTTAGATTGGTATAAATCTGGTGGTATAGACAATGTTACTAAATGGTATACTGGCAAGGTTGATGCTCTCATCTTAGAGACAGGCCTTGCCAGTAAAATCAATTCTATTCTAACTGATCCTGATTGGGAAATCTTTGGTTCAGTTAGGAGAAACGAAGAAATCATTAAACTAATTAATAAAGAATTAGGTATAGAGGACTTACGTACTTAATAATTTACTTTTTGTTAATGAATAAATAAAAAAATACAAATTTTATGAAATTCATTAGAGACTTCAAACAATTTATTACAGAAAAGAAAGACGAGGACTTTGAAGATAAAATCAAAGGCCATGGCTACTATAAAGGCATATCAACTTCTACTGCAAGAGCCAAAGAAAAACAAATGAAAGATCAGTCTTCTAAAGCTGATGACGATCCTTCTGCTTACAAAGAATTACCTGGTGATACTAAAGGTAAAAAATTCCTAAAGAAATCTAAACATACTAAAGCATTTGATGATTTATACGATGAATCATTAGATGAAATGGTTACCAATGAAGGTGTAATGAGCGAATTACATATAATGATGGAGGAGGCAAAAACCTTTGCTGATTTTAAGAAAAGATTTTATAAAGAATTTAAAGATAAAGTTAAACCTAATAAAGATTTAGATGGCTGGTTAAAGTCTTTATATGAAGATGGATTATCTGAAGGGATTGATGAAAAGGCAAGTGGGGATCGTGGACCTATTAAAGGAAAGGGTATAGAAACCGGCCTTAAAAACAAATCAGAAAAAACTGGTGTATCATTACCTTTACTAAGATTAGTAATGAGAAGAGGAATGGCTGCATGGAAAAGTGGACATAGACCTGGTGCTGGCCAAGAACAATGGGGTTATGCAAGAGTTAACTCATTTTTAACTAAAGCACCTGGTACTTGGGGTAGGCCATTAGATGATCCTAAAAAGAATGGACCTAAAGGTTCTTATGGAGCTGATGCTGATATTGCTAAAGAAGTAATAAAGAAAGGTGAAGATAAGAAATTAAAAACAACAGGGCTACCTAAATAATATGAAATTTGTAAAAGGCTTTAAAGATTTTGATAAAGTATCTGAAGAACTTAAATACCATATAGATAATGGATTAGGTTTAGATGATACTGTTTTCCGTTTAGGTTCAGATGCTCATGCTAAACTATTTGAAGAAGTAGAACAGTATTGGGATAAAGGAAATATAATATTAAATGGTAAGAGTGGATGGATGGCAAAAAACCTAGAAGTAGGAAAGAAGGCTATCTATAAAGATCGTAAATCTGGTAGAACTAAAAAAGTTAAACTTGATTCTCCAGAAAGAGGAGGTAATAGGAAGTTTATTGTTTATCGTAATAGTGGTAGAACTGATAAAGAAACTGGTGAAATAGTAGCAAAGAAAATTGAATGGGGAGATCCAGGATTATCGGTTAAGAATGATGATCCAGGAAGAGCTAAAAGTTTCTGGGCTAGGCATCAATGCGATCAAAAGAAAAAGATGGATCCTAATAAGACAGGATTCTGGGCATGTTATGGACCTTCTTTATTTGGGAAGCAACTTGGTCTGAAGTCAACCAACCCTTGGTAAATATATAAAACAATAAAAATAAATAAAGATATGAAATTTATTCCAAACTATGGAGATTTTAAGAATTCATTAAACGAAGCTTCTTTTAATTATAATGATGATGTAGGCGAAACTAAATTAGGACAAGCCGCTAGTATAATTTGCTCTTTCTTAAATAAGAAGACTAAATTAGATTTTAAAATATTTCCGTTTGGTGTTAAATCAAATGGCGTAGAAGGTGTTATGTTATATAGCGCAAAAGGTACTGCTGCTGTTAGGGTAGGTGGTAAAGGAATGAATAGAGGCCCTGGTATTGTTGGTGATCTTGCTTATTTCTCTGATGCATCAAAAAGAACTGCTGATTTTGTTATGAGTAGTGATAATTTCCCTATTACTTCATTATGTTATGAATTTGCAAAATTAATTAGCGAACCTGCATATGTTAAAGAAGTTGAAACTTTACAAGAATCTGTTAATGAAGCTGCTCGTGGTGTATTAAAACCACAAGAACAGAAAATGGTAATGAAACAATTAAAATCTGGTAAGAGTGCCGCAAAGATCTCTAGAGATCTTGGTATATCGTACGGAGCTATTCTTAAATTAAAAAAGAATGAAACTGTTACATTAGAAGAGCCTACTGCTGTTAAAGCAAATGAAGAAACTCTAGCAGATAAAGTTAAATTCTTGGATGAAACTTTAACTGATATTTATGATATATCTAGAAAGGTTGCCGCAGGGGCATTTAATTCACTGATGATATCTGGTAGAGCAGGTACAGGTAAAACTTTCAGTGTAGAGAAAGCACTAAAGGATGAAGGTCTTGTAGAGGATGATGATTATATTATTGTTTCAGGTGCTGTATCAACAATTATGATGTTTAAGAAAATGTTTCAGTATAGAAATAAAGTTTTGGTATTTGATGATTGTGATGCTGTATTTAGAGATGAGAATGGCCGTAACATTTTAAAGGCTGCGCTTGATACAAAAAAGGTAAGAAGAATATCTTATCTTAAGAAAAGTGGATTAGTATTTGATCCTAAGGATTTTGAAATGGATCCTGAAGGAGAATTTAATATGATAGAAAATGGAATGGTTCCAGCATACTTTGATTTTGCAGGTAGAGTAATATTTATATCTAACCTTGCAAAAGATAAAGCCGATCCTGATGGCGCTATTCGTTCACGATCTATTCTAATCGATGTTAACCCAGATGATGTAACATTGATGGAAAGAATTAAAACTCTGTTACCTTATTTAGAACCTAAGGATATGCCAATGAAAGATAAAGAAGAAATTTATGAATTTATGAAAAAGGCTAATGATGTTTCTATGAGGACCTTCGTTAAGGCCGCAGGTTTTAAAGTAGCAGGTTTACCTAACTGGGAAAGAATGTCAAAAAGATATTTATAATTATGAAATATATTAAAAGAAGAATTGATTTTATCAATGAAAAAAAGTCTAATAATTTAAACGAAGGCCAATTTTCATGGATGACTCAGGATTCTAATAAACAAATCGGTTCTGAAAAACAAAATACCATTGATGTCTATATGTATGATAACGAAGGTAATAAATGGAAGGAAACTAAATATGACGGTTACGGTAACTTTGGTGGAATGGATTTTTATGATCTTGTTGCTACTATGAATGGTTATGATGCCGATAGACAAAAAGGAATTGATTTAGCTTTTGGTAAATTAAAAACTAAAGATAAAAAGAGAAAAACATTATTTCCTGCTTTAGTAGAAGATCCAAGGTATAATTGGAAAAGACATGACTTTACAGAACAACCTGAAAATGATCCAAACCAATCATGGTACCAAGAAGAGGAAGAGGAAGATGATTATTATGAATCTGTAGTTACTGAAGGTAAAGGGTGGAACGACGTTGCAAGAGTAATGGATGCTGGATTAAAAAAGGCCATAAAGAAAGGGATAACCAATTTAAGGTATGCTCAAGATTATGTTAAATCATTAGAAAGAATGGCAAAGAAAAATGCTAAACAGTTCTTTAATGATTATGGAGATTTTACTGAAGATGATTTTATTGAAGATGTAAGGTATAATATGGCTAATGAAAAAGTCAATGAAGCTAGAAGAGCTTCTGCTGATAGATTAATTAAAGATGTTATAAAAGGTAATGCATCTGAAGTTGAAGGTATTAAATTATCTAAGGATATGGCACAAGGCTTTGCAGATTGGTTAAGATATTCTACTTACGGTAAAAGATTTGGGGATTTACCTTTTGATAAATTATTTACTGCTGCATTTGATTGGGGATTAGACAGATTTGTTAAAGGTGCCAATACTAAAGTAAAGGATGAGTTTAAAGAACTTAAGGCTAAAGCTAAAGAAATGCGTAAGGCTGAAATGAAAGGTGAATCTATTACTGAAGCTAAAGAAATGAGCAAGAAAGAAGTTCGTGATCTTAAGATAAAGATTAATAATGCAAGAACGATTGGTAAATATTTTACAAAGGATGAGGTAGAATTTTTACAGTCATTATTTGAATCAGTTAATGAAGGTAAAGGAGATAAGGCCGTAAGCATGGCACAGAAAAAATTAGATAAGGTTATGACAGATCTTAAAGCTAATCTTTTAAAATTTAAAGGTGCTAAAGCAGATGCAGATAAAGAAACTTTTAAAACCGAAGCAGGTAGATTAACTAAGTTAAGAAAAGAAGCACAGGATAATTTAGAACAGGCTATCCA
>Ga0208298_1000146_pt1 | contig 32345 bp, 39 predicted proteins | sample 14BtaG_FD_184088 | JGI IMG/M metagenome (GOLD analysis project Ga0208298, IMG submission 184088) | Marine viral communities from the Subarctic Pacific Ocean - 14B_ETSP_OMZ_AT15311_CsCl metaG (SPAdes) (version 2) | ecosystem: Environmental > Aquatic > Marine > Oceanic | place: Pacific Ocean... | reverse complement strand
CGCTACCGCCAGTAGAACCAATCTGAGTATCAGAAGAATTAGTACCTGCACTTCCAGAAGGACCGCCACCAGGACCGCCAGGAGATGATCCATGACCTAATCCACCACCTCCTCCGCCACCAGCAATTAGTCTTGCATTAGATTGATTGATCGTTGATGATGAAAAAATACCTGCAAGTCCACCACCATTTTCTCTTCCAACCCAACCAGAACTTGCTCCTGCAGATCCCGAACCATAGTTTAATCGTATATGAAGCACTTCATTTGCAAGTAAATTGAAAGTTCCATATGAATATCCACCTTGACCACCCGATGAACCTTGACCACCTTGACCCCAAAGATATGCTTTTAACTTTACATCTGTAGCAGCAGTATATGTGAATGAAGTAGAAGTATCTGCATCAAAAATAAGATTACCATCAGCACCAAAATCATGAAACGATCCTCCACCACCTTGCCCATCATCAACTCCACCAACTCCAGTTGAAGTTGAACCTTGAATATAAACTGACTGTGTTGTTTCTAATAATTGACCACTATGAGAATTTGATCTGATATCAATAACAAATCCTTCACCTTCTTCTATAACACCATCAGAAGCAATTGCTTTGGTGAAAGAACCACTATCATTATTGATAGTAAATGTTCCTGTTAATGAATTATCTACAAAATCCGATGCTGTTATTGTTCCTAAAGTGCCTCTAATAGTATAATAAAGAGTAGTTCCATCTGAAATATCATCTGAAGTTACAGTAACTGTAATTACATTACCTTCTGTTAGATTTCTAGGCGCAACAGAAGATTGCACAGTCCTAATTGGCGCACCAAGAAAACCATATCCACCAGCGTTAATTGATGAATTTGTTCCAAATACAGGCATTATCCACCACCAAAACTACTCAAAGTTCCTAAAACTGTATAATCTGAGATATCATTTTTAATAATTGCAAATGTATATACATTTACTGCGTTTGTAACTCCAGAAGATGGTGAAGTTGAATTTATCCACTTAACTGCGACTACTTGACCATCAACTTTAAATCCAGTTGTAGTTGGGTTTGACATAACATATGCACTGCTGCCCATATTGATGAGCACAGTAACCACTATACTTTTTTCTTTTGGTATACCTTTAAGACCTGTTATGTTAAAGGTAAAATTTCCAGTAGATTGTCCGCTATAATTGTGGAGAGATCCCTTTCCTAACTCAATTACAAGTTCATTGTATGCCGTATCTTTATATACACAAACTTTTTCAAAAATTTCTTGTACATTTGCAGTTGATTCTAGATTTAATCCGCCAGAAAATTTTGCATCGGAGAGAAAATCTGATTTTCCTGCAAAAGTAGACTCAAAATTATACTGTGTCATAGTTATCCTAACGCCGAAATTGCCTTACTTGCAATGCTTACTGCCATTCCAGCACCAGGTCCACCTGCTGCAGTTGCTGCTGCTCTTGCAATACCCTCTGCATTCAAACCAGAATATACTTGATTTAGCATACTATTTGCATTATCTTCTGTCGCAATACAATCTGGTCCATATGAATGTGGTGCCTCACAATATGCTTCTTTTGCAAAAATATCAAATCTATTCCCACAATCTAACTTCATATTGCCACCACTCTTGAAAGTCATTTCGCCTTTTGACTCTACAGTGACTTTTGCACCCTTAATTAAAATTTCACCGTTTTCTTGAGCAGTAATAAGAATACTACCCTTCATTCCAGTGATACAAATATCTACACCACCACGTTCACTATTCTGTCCCCCAATAATTTCTATAGTTTTATCGTTATAGAGACGATATATACCACCTTGAGTCATACCAGCAAGTGATACGTCACCGTCATCATTGAATCCATAAAGATCATAGATCCCTGGACCATTGAATCCTACCTGTGGATTATTTACTTCAATCCTAAAATTAGGTGAAAATGAAGTATATGCGTGTCCTTGTGGATTTTGATTTGACATTTATATTATTCTCCGTTCAAATATTTAGTATCCACCCCCATATCCACCTCCACCTTGATTTGGTGGTGGTGTTGGAGGAGATGGTGTTGGAGATGGTGTAGGTGTAGGTGAAGAAGATGATCCTCCTCCGCCTCCACTACCAGACGTACTACTCTGTATGTTAGTTATTGGTGTAGGTGCAGAAGTTGTTTCTTGTACTGGTGTTTGTTCAACTTCTACTGTAGTTGTCGATGTTTGTGTGTCTATTTGAGTGGTAGTGACTATATTTGAGGGCAAAGATCCAAGACTTTCGGATTGAGTATCATAAATGTATTGATGTGGAGTTTTTCTATGCCTTGCACCAACCATTTTTCTTCCATTTGTTGGATGAATATGGAACGGTCCATAGTAAGGTTCTCCATTTACGTATCCAATAAGATCATCTTCTTTAGAAATACAATCAATAACTTGCTTAACTTCGCCCTGGAATTCTGTAGGTCTCTTAATAAGTCTTGGTCTCAATCTCAAACCTGCACCAGTGGCAGAAACTGCATTATATTCTACAGTATTTGTTATTGATTTATATGTTAAAACACCACTCACACCACTCACACCACTTAAACTTTCTACATCTTCAATATCACTAGCAGTACGAATTACATTGTAGACCCTACCTGAAGTGTCAACTTGGACTGAATATTCATTTCCTTCACTATCACGGACAACATCATCTGGATTATATCCACTACCAGATCTGACAATAACCGGACCTTTCTGATCATCTGGAATATAATCTTCAACCTCGCCACCAATTGTATAGTTTTCTCCTTCAGTTACGATGTAAATATCAGTAATAGTTTGGAAGGTTGGAGAATCTGGATCATAATCAATAATTGCTCTTGCAGATGCGCCATATCCTCTATCACATTCATCAACAATATCAACAAATGGTGGGAATGTATATCCACCGCCGCCATTTACTAGATCTACACCAAGAAGACTACCAGTCAATCCTCTATCAGCATTAGCAAGAGCCTTAATTCCACCAAAGATTGCGTTCGCAGTTCCACCTTCACCATTTCCTCCAAAGATTTTAATTTTTGTACCACCACATCCACCAAGTTCTGGAAGACCTGTATAGCAACTGCCAAGAGCACTCTTGAATCCTGGAACTGAAACACTTGGATTCATAAAGTCGAATACACCTAAAGCACTTTCGGCAGATCCAGCAATATCTTGAACGGTATCTAACGCTGCTGTACCAATACTAAGTGCTTGGTTTGCAGTTTCTAAGATATCACTAACAGGTCTTCCTACTTTATCACTAGATCCCTTACCAATAATCCATTCATTAGAACCAAGATTGAATTCTGGGGCAATAGCATTGCAACTGAGAGAGTCTGCAATACCAAGAATTGCATCAGCAGTATTCTTTAAAAAGTTGAGAGGACTAAATCCCATCAAAATCTTGTCAAGACCACCAAGTAATGGTTGAATAAATTTAGTTACTCCACCTATAATATGATTGATAATAGAACCGACTACTTGATCTGCAATACAAGATGCAAAGTTTGTTACGTTGTCTACTACATTCTTAAGAACTCCATCAATCATACCAGAGAGTCCATTAATTACATTATTTGCAATACAGGGTATTGCATCAGATAACTTTTTAACTGGACCAATTAATAGTGCCTGTGCAACAGTTCCTGCTTTTGTTGCAATAGGATCGCTTCCTGTTGCAGCAAGAACTGTATTATACACACCATCATATAAGACTTGCAATCCACCATTCAATACTGGAACCATAGCATCACCAAGGTTCTTTGTCATATCCTGAACCATACGAGTAGCACCCTTTTGGATACTCGCGGTCATATTACTAATTTCTCGATATAGATCCTGCTTTACATTTCCAATTGCTTGATCAACATTACTCATAAATCCAGTTACACCATCAGTGATATTCTGAATCTTCTTTACAAAGTTATCAACATCATTTTTAATAGTTTTAACTGCACTATCTTTTCCACCGTCAGCAGCAGTTACTTTTTGACCAATTGCACTAGATGCTGATATTTCTGCATTTGGATTTGCAGGATCTCCTCCAGTTCCATTTGATGAATTTAACTTCTTAGCGGTAGCAGTATCTACAGAACGTACATGCTTCTGTGAAGTGGTGTTAGATTCATTTGATTCATTTCTTGGAATATTTGCACCATCATTTTTAACAGCACCAGTATATCCAGTAAATGCTTCAAAAGGTCCTTTGTAATCGGTGGATGGAACCATATTGGTTCTACCAAATATACCGATAATTACAGGTTGTTGAGCATTATCACCATCAAGAAAGAATCCAAAAACAGAATCACCAGGAGAAATCTTTACCGATGTTGCTCTATTCTGAGCACCAGAACCATCAGTACAACCCAGAAGTGCTTGTGCCCAAGGAAGTTTATCATCGGGGAGATCAATTACACTATAGGGATGATATCCAAGAATACGAACTCTGAATCGATTACCCCATCCACCACCATTAATCTGTTTGCCCTGTGCTATCTCTGGAGCAATCTGACCAATCCACCAACGGAATCCGTCTCTTCCTATAAAATTTGTTTTAAGTAAAGACTCCTCTAACATTTTTATTACTTGTTATTTTTTCCGTATTGACCAAAAGTATCTCTGATCAATTTTAGTGAAGTATATGATCCTTCAGCATCAAAGTGATGACAAAGTTCCTTTATCATATATAGACCACTAATTTCAGTATCAAATTCACCAACCTTTGAAACTGACGTTGATGGGAAAAGACATTGAATAAGGTTCCCTGCTCTTAAGTTTGTATTAGATGGAATAGTTATGGTCATTGCTTGAGTGAACATAATATTATATCTCATAATTGATTGAGACTGATACCTAAAAGCATCAGCATTTTCTTCATAAGATACGCCATCTTCAAGTGTTCCTATATCTACAATTCCAGTAACCAATCTACTTGGAATATCACCAAGAGTAGTTTCAGAACCTTCATTTATTGGCGGCATCTCAAATGATCTACCAAGATTCTTGGACTTACCTGCATAATTTTTTAATTTAAACAATCCCTTCTCTGGTCGAGTGTAATCAAATGTAAGGGGATTGAAATAACTTCTCTGTGTGGAAAACTGACCTAAACGAAGTTTTTCTAGAAGATTATTATTCCTAGTTGTCACATGATTGAGAATTTGAAAATCTTGCTTATTATTAGGATCGGAAATTTCAGTAGCAGTATAAATTTCAGAAACCTCTTGAGCAATTAAATTATCAATAGACTTAAAACAATAACCATCTCGTGTTTCATAGAAAAAATACCCAGCAGTTCCATCCTCACCAGATTCTGGCACACCTTTTGATGCTAACCAAGTCAGTAAAGTAAATGGTTTTTTCATATTACCGATAAAACCATACTTATTCGATGTCTGATCAATAAAGAGTTCTTTACTTGTTACCAAATATTTTTTTATAATTTCTTCCGCTGATACGGATATTGGGGATGATGTTGGGAATCTTATAGGAACTCTAGAGGTTTCATTAGTAATTGCTTCTCTTGAGCACAGATTTAATACAAAAGTTTCTTGCTTACTATCACGAATGACATTACTAATGCCAGAAACATATAGTGAATTATTACCAGAAAAATCTAATCCTGGATTATTATCAGTATTACCTTGAAGTTTGATTGATAGTCTTTCACCACCTCTCAGTGGAAGTCCCAAATACACACCAGTATTATCAATAACACTACCAGTTGTAGTTACTAGAATCTTAGCAGTAATAGTTGGAGAAAAAAGATCTTCATAATAATCTATAGACTGAACACCTGTTCGCAGATCTACAGTTCTATTCTTATCTGTAGTAGATTCTATAAGTATCTCATCATACTGTGAACTATCTGTTGCTGACATTATGTATTTCCTAGTTCTGTTAACAGTAAAGTAGTCATAAATCTATTTAACGGATCAGACGATGAAATATTCAGAGGTTTACTTGCTGGTGGACCTCCACCTGTTGGTTGTTGTGCGCCAGCAGGAGGAGGTGCTGCTGGATTTATCGGAACTGTAATATTCCTAGATTTATTTACAGGTGCTAAGTTTGTTGGTGTTGATGCATTAGAAGATGTATTATTTGCTGATGAAGATACTTTTGCTGGTGGTACTGGCGGTGCAGTTCCAGTAATTTGTACACTTGTAAGTTGAATCAAAGAAACATATGGATCTGGTGAAGTATTACTTCCATACGTTGTACTACCCTTGTTTGTATTTGCTTCAAAGTGAATATGCGATCCTGCAGGTCCTGGTGGATCAACAGTTCCAGAATATCCAGTGACTGTAAATGATGTGCCTGCGGGTATTTTACCAGAAGTAATAATGTGCCTGGTGCTATGTGCAAATCTTAATTGAACACCTAAAGATTCTACCCAAACATCAATAACTTCACCATAACCACCACCTCTTGCGCTACCCATAACTTCACAATCTACTTTCAAAGAAACAAATAATCCAGGATCGCAACCAATATCAATACCACCATGTGGTCCATGCTTTCTAGGTGCTCCTAAAAGACTAGTGATAGTTGCATTTTTCCCAAGAAGACTCGTTACATTCTGACCTTTAGAATATCTTTTACTTGAATCTAATGTTGGTGGAGGTGTTGTTTGTGCAGGTGATGGTGACTGTGGTTCTTGATAGTTTTTGAACTTCTCAAATGCCGCTTCGACTTTATCTGGAGTAATCGTTGCTGTATTTCCATTAAACCCTTCATAATAACTTTCACCCCTTTTAACTTGACCTTTTCTTCCCATTGTAGGTTCTAAGACTGGGATACCAGCAAATTCCATTGCAAGTCTTTTTGCAGCTTCATTTGGATCATTAATAATCATATCCGCAGTGATACCCCGGTTTTTAATCAATGCTATAGCAATCTTATCCTGATTTTCTGGACTAAAAAGATCTTTATTAACATCGAGACCTGCCAGTTCTGCTTGTTGTATTGGTTTTGTTAATTGATATCTACCAATCGCACCTGTTCCAGGATTAGTTTTTCTTATACCAATCGCTTTATTTGCCTCAGCGATTGTCATAGATGTAAGATTTGGATTTTCATCGTTTGGTGCGATAGATGTATATCCACCCTCAGCACTTCCAATCAGATCTAATATTGGAGAAAATCTACCACCATTCGCTGCTCCGCCAGATGATGTTCCTGTTCCTGGTCCTGGTGGTTGTGATGGATCTATACCTGGTTCTTTTCCAAATAATCCATTATACCATTTACGAAGATCAAAATTTTGAAATAATCGAACCATTCCAAGAATATTATCTTCAAGTGTGTTAATACCTTTACGTAATTTTTTCTCATTGTCCTTTGCTTCTTTGACTTCATCTGGTTTTAATATACCAGTTATTTTTCCTAAAATTCCATCGAGTGCTGAAGTAAAGTCTTGGAAAAATTCCGTCGTATTATCAATCCAAGATTGTAAGATTTTTCTTGCTTCCTGTATTCTTCCAATAAGAGATTGAATTGCCTTAATAATTCCAGGTAAATTTGTCAGTAACCATCCAAGTATAACAGTACCAACAAAATCCATAATCCTTCCAAGGAATCCCTTGGTGCTTCCAGATATGGTTCGCTGTGCGCTAGAAATAATATTTGGAAGTTTTCCAGATTCAATTACACTCTCTCTTTCTTTCCTTTGTACTGCTTCTCTTCTTGTTCTGAATATTTCAGACTTTTTTAGTATTGCTCTCTGTTTTTCTCTATTGTTTACATTAAGACCTCTTTGGATACCAATGGTAGTCGAGTTTGCGGTTTTTAAACCTTCACCAAAAGATAGTAGAGAACTTCTAATGTTCCCTAAACTATCACTATTTTTTAGAAGAGATTTTTGTGCTTCTGCCATTATACTGAAGGTACGTTAAATGCAGAGATAGCTGCTAATCTATACATATTGTCGGAATCACTAGTTGCATAAAATGGAACATTTCCAACAGGACCAGATGCAACAGGTGCAGATGCAGGTGCAGGTGCCTGTTGACTAGGAGCAGGTGGAATTGGCATTGGAATAACGTTTATTGGTTGCTCTGCTGGTGGTTGAGAAACTTTATCCGCAACTGTTTGTGCCTTTTGAATTGGCGTAAACATATTTGGTGGGAGTTTTCCAGTTTGACCAATATAATTCTCATCATTAATAAATCCTTGAACTTCTTTTGTACTAAATCCCATATCAGCAAGTGTCGTATCACCAGGAGTTATTTGTCCAGGTTCCAATCCTTGTGATGGATCTCCTGCAAGGGGAACATTTGCAGGTTCTGTTTTAGAATTGTCTGAAGCAGGAGTTGGTTCTAATTTTGCATCTAATTGATCTTTATGACCTCCTTTCTCTGCATCATCAAGTATTTTCTTCTCACCAGATATATTCTCCATTGGTTGCACTTGAGCAGCGGGAGAACTTATATCTTTAGGATTGCTTGAAAACAATGATTCACCGGCACGCATAGATTCCATAAAATCTAGACCATAGTTACTAACTATATTCTGTGGTATAACAAATTCCCCGACATGCAATTTTGCAAGGATTTCTTCCTCACCTATAACTGATCGTTTTACCTCTCCGCCTGTTTTAAATTGTGGTACTGGTGGCGCATTTGCTCCCGTTCCCGGTGGTTCTGCTGGATTTATTGGATTTTGATTTTGGTTTGGATTTTGGTTTGGATTTTGGTTTGGATTTTGGTTTGGATTGGTAGGAATTTCTGGTAAAACTTGACCCAAACCAAAGGGAATATTATTTCGTACACCATTATAAAAATTTTTAGCAGTTTCTTTTATTATTTCTATAAAATCTTGTCCTGGTTGGGTAAATAATCCGGCAGCAGCAACGCCAGCAAGTAGGATAGCAATTCTGCCAAAACTGCCAGTTAAAAGAGTAAGTGCTAGTTTAGACGCAACAAAAACACCAGTTATGATACCAAGACCAGTTAAAGTTTCTGATTTTATTTCGTTGAGTTTTTTCGTATTTCCTTCAGACCTAGCTTGAAGAGCTTCAACTATGTTACTTCCCAACCATCCACCAATGAGTGTAAGGAAGAACGTTCCCAACTTACCTAAACTAAATGATGCTTTACTTGCCAGTTTCTGTGCAGGTGCAATGGCAGCAGATTCAATTTTTTTCTCTATTACACTCTCTTTACCTTCACGCAATTGTTGTTGCGCTAATTTTGATTCTAGTGCTTGTTCTTGTTGTTCTTTCTGCCTTTCTAATGCTTGAGAAGTTGCTAAACTATTACTAATTACTTGTAGTGATGTGTTGAGAGAAGCAACATCTCTATTGAGACTGTTTATCTGTGTTGCAACCAATCCAAGTTGCAATGAGTTTTGGTTAAGTAACTTAGTAGTTACTGGATCTGGTTGAGCAGGATCTGCCGTTCTTCCTGCAAATGCAAGGGGTGATATCAGTGATCTTCTACCGCCAGGAGTACTAACCATTCATTTGTTGCGCTTTTAGGTTCTCTTCTTCAATGTATTGTTGGAGGAAAGCAAGATAAATTTCTTTCTCCCAAGGTATCATATTTTCCAATTCTGTTAATGAGTATTTATGATGTTGCATCAAAGCAAAATTAATTCTAAAGTATGACTCAATATTAGTATGAGCCATACTTACCCGAAAAAACTTGCTAATCCCTCCAAAACAACCTCATTATCAACTTCAGTGTTTGGATTTGTCACTGTCATAGTATGAGACAATTTAGGCATTGTCATATAAAAGTTCTCAATTTCTTTAAACTGCTTGGAACTTAGTTGCTCTACAAATTCACGAAGTTCTTTCTTAGTACAATCTTTAGTAGACCAAGATTCTTCTTCACTGTAAATTTGCTCAATGGATGACATAATAACATTGAAAGTTTCATCAAGATTGATTTCACTAACTGCAAAGTTATTCTTAACAAATTCTTCCATTGATGGATATTTCATTCTTAATGTCAAACTATCATCAAGTTTAATATCTTTAGAATGAGTATCATCAAACTGTACTTGAATCTCATCAAGACTAATAAGTACAGGAACTTTTGTTACACCATCATCTGGACAGGTAACTAAAACTTCTACTTCTTCACCAACAGACTTACCGCGAATGTTGAGAAACAAATATTCAATATCAAATGTAGAAAGTTCTTCTACTTTTACGCCTCTTGTCAGAATACAAGATTTAATTACATCCTTAACCGCATTAACAATTTGAGAAAGATCTTCACTCTCCATTGCAATAACAAGAACTTTTTCTTCTTTAACTAGAAATGGTCGATATCTGATCTTTTTTTCAGTAGAAGGAATTACCAACTCATAAGTTGGGGTAGAAATTTTTGGTAAAGGCATTACAATTCATGCACGTCAGTAAAATTATTTAGAGGGGTTATCAGAGGAACTTAAATTCTGAAGACCAGGAAGAATTGATAATATCATCATTCAATATACTACTACCCGATTTAAAGAATTCTCCACTATTGCTCAATGCTTTAAATCGGGGAATAGCACCATCAGATAAAAAGTCAGCACCTGAAGAATTATTATTATTAGTATTGTTATTATTTTTAGAACCGTTTGCTAATTTCTGTTGCTGTCGTTGTGACTGACTGCCAGTTCCAGTTCCAGAATTAAGTCCATCTTTATTACTAGTTGTCCCTAAGAAACTTGCAAGAGAACTTGATTGTCCAGAGACATATCTATCATATTGAAATGTTGCCGAAGCCTTCAAGATATTAGAACCTTCATATGAAACTGTAGTAGAATCTAAAGAAAGTGGATATAGACCATAAAATCTATACTCAACATATTTCTTATAATCTTTTTCAAATTTTGTAATTATAGTTTGATCACATTTATATTGCTTCGGATAATTCATTCTATAATAATATCCTGGTGTTAAATTACTTACTCCATCACTAAATTCAGTTCCTGAAGCGATAAACTCCATCCAATGCTCAATAAACTTTAAAGATCTATATGAATTATCAACATAAAACTCCATAGTCATTGGAGTGAATATTCTAGTGTGTGCAAATTTCTCTGCAACACCCATAAAATTTCCTACAACATCTGCTGTAGCAAATCCACTACCAGGTAGGATTGCTCTACTACATAAAAGTCCAATGGTTTCGGTAATATATCTACTATCAATACCCCTCTGACCTAGGTATTTTCTTAAAGTACCAGCAAGACCACCAAACTGCACCATATAATGTGAGGTTAGTGCAACATTTCCTATAACTGGTTTTATTTGAGATATTTTTTTCGGTAATGGTCTAGGCACTCTAAATATATTATAGGTGATTGTTTAGTTATTTAGATGTCATATAAGGGAAAATACAAACCATCTTATCCTAAAAAATATAAGGGAGATCCTACTAATATCATATACCGTTCTCTCTGGGAACGCAAGTTTATGGTTTACTGTGATAATAATACAAATGTTATAGAATGGCAGTCAGAAGAATTTTGTATTCCATACCGATCTCCGATTGATAATAAAATTCATAGATATTTTCCAGACTTTTTTATTAAGTATAAAGATGTCAATGGTAGAGTTAAATCGTCTCTTATTGAAGTAAAACCTTTAAGACAATGTTCACCTCCACCTAAACCTAAAAGGCAGACAAAAAAATACCTGAATGAGGCATTTGAATATGTCAAAAATCAAGCAAAGTGGGAAGCAGCACAAGAGTACTGCAAAGATAGAATGTGGGACTTCAAAGTTATGACAGAAAAAGAACTTGGTATCAAGTAATGGCAATCAAAAAGAGGGAAACACTCTTACAGTCACAACGAAGAAAACTTGCTGAACAAAGGGCAGCTAAAGCAGCAGCAGAGGCATCTCAGAGACCCACAGACACTGATGAAAATCGTAATAGGATTCGTGTTGTAACTAATAGGGTAATAGGTGTCAGAGATCCAGATATCGTTATGAATCAACTCCTTGAAGTATTGGAAAAATCTGATGCACCAATTCCCGGAAAATTATACGTATACAAATATGTTGCAATTACTCCAGGTATTAGGTATGATAGAAACCCTGTAATACAAATAAGAAACGTATCCGATAGAGGTTGGATAGGTCAGAACTTTCATTGGTTAGGAAAAGGTCAGTCAATAAGAAATTATCTTGCAAGTGAAGTTATATCTGACGGCATTTATGAAATTTATCCATCAGAACTTAGAGACGTTATGATGCTGCCCATTAGAGATTTCAAAGTTGGCGGCTAAATAAATAAAAACCATTTAAATGGCAGATATTAGAAATAGAGATGTTAATGCACGAGGAGGTTATGATCCCAGATTTGATGGTAGGGTCAAACTTTCGGCAAAGAAAGCGCAAGATGCTGCCAAATCTAAAGAGAAAGATGGTGGTGATACCAAAAATAATCCTAACAACACAAATACTGGACCAGAGGTCTATCGATATCCAAGAGAAGCATTATCAAATACCACAGATGCTCTACAAATAACAATATTTGATCAATTTAGAACTAGTGATAGTGGTGCTTCCAATCTTTTTGATATTAACAATCTCATAATAAAAGGAGTGGTAAAAGGTAAAGAAGTTGCAAAAGGTGTAGATCTCCGAAATTTGGGCATTAAAGCAGCTTCTGACTTTTTTCAAAGAAATGGAGATAAAATAAAACGAAAAAACTCAAAATATATATTACTTCCAATTCCACAACAAATCTCTGATGCGTTAGCAGTATCTTATTCTGAAGATACATTAAATCCACTACAAGCTGTTGGATTGCAAGCTACTGATGCTGTACTGAAGGGTGGTCCTCAAGCCGTTCTTCCACTCATAAAATCTCTAACTCAAGGCGAATTTAAAGGACTAGACCAAGGTACTATAAGCACAATACAATCAGGTCTTGCTGGGAAAGCACTTAATACTTTGGGTGCTAACGTAAGTCCTAACTCGATAATTTCTAGGGCAACTGGACAAGTTCTACAATCAAATCTTGAACTCTTATTTAGTGGCGTAACTCTTAGATCATTTCCGTTTACATTTGATTTTACACCAAGAGATCAACCTGAAGCAAGAGAAGTGATGAAAATTATCAGATGCTTAAAATCATCAATGGTACCAAAAAAAGGAACTAATCCCTCACTGTTTATTGGTTCACCTAAAATATTTCAATTGGAGTATGTGACTGGAGAAACAGAACATCCATTCTTGAATCGATTTAAAATATGTTCTTTAACACAACTGAGTGTTAACTATACAGCATCTGGAACATATGCAACTTATCCAGATGGTACACCAGTTCATATTCAAGTTTTATGCGAATTCAAAGAAATCAATCCAATCTATGCAGAGGATTATGAAGATCAAGAAGATGGATATTTCGCAGGAGGTGTAGGTTACTAATGTCTTATTTCAGAGAACTACCAAATCTTTTATATCAGTCAACTCTTTTAGACAAAGTTTCTTCAAGAGACTATGTATTAATTAAAAATATATTCCGTAGAGTCAAACTTCAAGACTATCTTACGGATAAAGTTGCTTTTTTTGATAAGTATACAATCTTAGATATACAGAGACCAGATAATGTCGCAGAGATATTTTATGGTAAAGCAGATCTGGATTGGGTTGTAATCCTGACTGCAGGTATTACTAATATCAAAGATGAATGGCCTCTTTCTAACTATGATCTTTACAGATATGTTGAAAATAAATATGGTCTCACAGAGATGAATGATGTTCACCACTATGAGACCATTGAAGTTAGAGATAAAATTGGTCGATTAATTTTACCAGCAGGACAGATTGTAGATCAAACTTTTACTATTCCAACTCCATATGATGCTTCTACTAACGGAAACTTTTATGTTGGTGTAAGACCAGAATCAACAAATATTGATTATAAAGCAGTTAGTGCAGATGTTAGTCCAGTAACTGGCGTTAGTAACTATGAATATGAAACTATAGAGAATGAAAAGAAGAGAAAGATTCAATTAATGAAATCATCATATCTACAAATATTCTTGAATGATATGAGAAATATTATGCACTATGAGGATAGTAGTCATACTATTAATTCGAGATTATCAATTACCGATAATACTAGATTGATCGGTCCATAAAAAATTTAGAGTGAAACCATGTGGTTTCACTCTGGTAATCAGATTTTACTTAAATAAGAGATTAAAATATGCTGCCAACACTAATAAAGTGAGGCAGATCTGATTGTATTTCACTCTTCAGCGAGTTTAGCAAAGTATGCCATTGCATCATCTTCTTCACCACTAGAAGAACTAGAACTCACGATGTCCTCTGCATTAAAGTCACCAGGAGTAGAAGTTACTGCAGGTGCAACACCACGACGCTCGTCATTGAACTGGCGTTCTTCCTGAACAGATTCTTCATCTTGGAAACGAGGGGTGCCCTTGTTACCCAAAACATAATCTAGACGCTTCTTCAGTGCGTCATAGTCCTTAAACTGATCGGCAGCAGTGAATTCAGCGAGAGAGTTCTCTTTCTTCCAGATTGCTTCCATTGCGTCATCATCGTCCAAGAGTGCGCCTTGTGCGGCAAACTCAGAAGAATCATAATTACGATAACCAGCAACGTTCTTTGCCTTCAGTTTGAAGTTAGCACCTTGCCAGAAGTCGAATGGATCGATTGCTTCCTCATCTTCAAACTCAGGTTGCATAGCAGCAGTGAGTTTGTCAAAGATCTTCTTGCCGTACTTATACAGCATCACTCTACCTTCGTTCTGAGGGTTAGCAGGATCTTTTACAACATAGATGTTGCTGATGTAAGTCAGTTTACGCTTCTGCTTACGTGCTTGATCTTTACCTGCATCAGTGCCGTTATTCCATAGCAAAGAGTTGTACTCAGATACAGGATCTTTCTGACCCAAACTAGTCAGAGAGTTTTCAATGTACCAACCACCAGGACCTTGAAAGGCGTGAGAGTATAGTTTCACAAAGGGGAGGTCTTCACCATCAGGTGCAGGTAGGAAACGGATTACGGCATAACCATTGCCGCTCTTATCACACTCCAGTTTCCAAAGGCGTTCATCAGAAGAACCGCCAGTGTTATTCATTTTTTCGACTTCTTTGACTAGTTTTTGAGTCAGGGAGCCCAGTTTGGATTGCTTTTTAAGGTCTGCGAAAGACATTTAGATACCTCGGATAGGTTAGATTGTTTGGATTTGCTTGGATAGTATAACAGGGAATCCATCAGGCGTCAACACTTTTTTTGAGTGCCTCGATGGTTGCATTCATACTACTGAATAGCATAGTCATATCAGTCTCAGGTGGGAAACCCATCATTGCGACTGACTTGCGAAGATTCTCTTTCATTTCAACCGCTTGAGGATCGTCTGAAAGAGATAATCTAGTATACATCACTCTTTGCTTTTCTAGCAAGTTTATGAGTATATCAATATGTTCCAGTTGGTTTTCTTTGGACATCATACCAAAATCAAAGAGAGAACCATAGATTTTCTCTTGAAGATTGTTAATTTCGGTTAGTTCCTCCTGAATAATTTCGGAGTCGAAAAATTCACTCATTTACTATTGACCGTAGAAGTTTTTTGTAATTGAATACATCAATATTTATGAAGGGACTATATTTTTTTAATTTCAAACTGACAGTTTCCCATACTGGATCAGTTAATTTCTTATCGAAATTTTTTGAAAAATGGAAGATTTTTTCGTAGATCACGAAGTTTTCTAGAGACAATCTCCCGCTTAAGTATCTTTTGAGCAGGATGGGATGTCCTTTGGAACAATCGAATAGTTTCTTGAATTCGTTCTCCGAGAACAACTCGTTGCTTTGTTCTTTGAATAAGTAGGTCGAACTCTGTCTCCGTTTTTTCCATTCGGCGTAAGTCCTTTCGCCAGAATTGATAATTTCTCCAATCCATAGATTTTGTGGGTTATCCGCAGCAGAAAAATTAGATACTAAAAAATTAACGACCTCTTCATCAGAATACTTACGAGAAGTCTTCTCAAACCAGTACTTATCCTTTCTCTTATTGAAAGAGGACACACTGGCACGAGTCTTAGCTCCGTATTTGAAGAAGTCGTATTTGGGATTTGTGAAATGGTTTTTTAGTGACAAATAATGTTGATATGTTTCAAAGGGTGTCACGATCATAAAGGAAGTTTTGCTCTTGAAGTTCGTTTCATAAAGTTGAGACGTGTCGCATCCCACTTAAGTTTCTCTTTTAGAGGTTTTGAAACGAGTTTGGTAATTGAGTCTACCTCAAGTTCATTGATTTCGCAATAGTGTACGATAGCATCAATATAGTTAAATTTTTCTTCGGAAGCAATTTTTTCAATCTCCAAAGCAAATTTGGAAGGAGTTAGAAATTTACTTTCGATTGCCTTCTCTAGTTCTTTATTAGGTTCCATAGAGCTCCAGTTTATCTCTAACAAACTTTCCAATGTACTCGGTAAGAAGTTTGATGTACTTTGATTTGTCTCTTTCTTCATAGACGACGCATTCTCCATTTTCACAAGCCATAATAATTACAAGTTTTTGGACTGATATTCCAGTCAGTTCATACAGCATACAACCATATGCCATGCACTGTACAAAATAATGATCGATCCATTCCCGTGGTTTGGGTTTGGCAGATGTTTTGAAGTCGATTATAGCTAACTCGCCGTCGTATTCAGCGATACAATCTACAGTCCCTGCTACGCCTAATTGTTTGCTGTACAGAGACCCTTCAAGGGCGTAAATATTATTTATAAGATTTAGTTTCTCTTTACAGATATTAAAAAGAAATTTAGAAATAGGAGGAACATCGGGTAGTTGTTCATTTTTTATGAAGTATTCAACCAATGTATGCATATCTGTACCACGTCTTGTAGAACGTTTAGTGATACGATCTGCTTCCTCATTACCAACTCTTTTACGCCATTTGACAAAGATTTCCTTATTGAAATGACTGGTCACCGAAGTAATGGAGACCAGTCTAAGGAGTTCTTCTTCATTAGGCACTTTATAATAACGGACCCCATCAATAGTTTCTCTTTCTAGAGATGGAAGATCCACATCAACGTGATTGAACATTAAAATCCAGATTCCATTTTTGCGATAATGTATTCTTTGACAAGTCCAGAACGAACAATGTCATCTACATCAAATTCAATTATATCAAATGATTGCATTTTACGCAAGATGTTCATAAAATCAACAATACCATTTCTCTCATTTGCCTTATTTAAATCAGACTGACGAGAGTCGCCACAGAAACAAATCCTAGTATTTTCACCAACACGAGTGATAATACTATCAAGTTCGTGGAAGTTTAGATTTTGAAACTCATCTACAATAACAATAGCATTATCAAGAGTGGTTCCACGTAAAAATGAAGTGGACCAGAACTTGATCGATTCCTGAGACTTCAGGTTGCCATACAACATCTCAAAGTCAGCATCACTAGGCATTTGGAACATATACTTGACCATATTCTTATAAGGAATCTGGTAAATATCTGCCTTATCTTCATGAGATCCAGGAAGAAAACCAATCTCTCTAGTAGCAACAAGAGAACGTACAAGGTAGATACGCTCATATGGGGTGTTCTCATCTAAGACATCACGAAGTGCGTTGTAGAGGGTTATAAAGGTCTTTCCTGTACCTGCACATCCATATGCAATAATATGTTTGCCTTCGTTATAAGAATCAAATAGTCGTTTTTGATTATCTGATAAAGGATCAATATCAACCAAATATTCTCGACTAAGCGGTTTTTTCCGCTTCATCTGCTTGGTTGTAAGACCAACCCCAATAGGTTGTTCTGCAGATGTTCTTTTTCTTCTTGCCATACTAAATCCTTCTTACTCTTGAACCAGGTGCTTTAGATGCCTTGTTTAAAACTTCATTCCATCCAGGATTTTTTGCGACCAATTTATCTCTCCATTCACCAACTTCTGCTGGTTTAGGGCAAGTAGATGGGTCAGACCAGTCACGAATCCAATCACTATTTTCTTCGCACCACTTTGGCCATTCATGAACACTTAGAACGACTTCTTTTTGCTCACCAGTTTCTTTATTAATAATCGGATATGTTGCCATGTTATCAATTCAATATAAAATATTTAGATCCACTCAAGTGCTTCTGCACAGGTGGGAAATTGTTCAATAAAGATCTTTTTACAACCTTCTGCAAGATCCATATGCTCTTTCTGAGTACCGTTAGCAGTCCTCAAAGTTATATAATGGATCCACGACCTACACGAGCCCGACATATAGATTTTGGTGGGCGTTGCTAAAGGAAGCACAAAACGAGCACATTCCTTTGCAATCGATGCATCAAGCATCTCCTGATAGAGTTTCATTGCTTCATCAAAGTGTCGTTGCATTTTGATCTGGAACTCTTGACGGACAAACGGGTCAATATTGTCAATAGAATTCTGACGATTCTTGGTGTCTTGACGCCGTAGTTCAGGTAGAGGGATCGTCTCCGCGAGTAGGGAAGAATCAGCATAGCGTTGTGAAAATTCTTGATATGTGAAAGATCTATGTCGGAGCACTTGAGCTGCTACCCCTCTGGTAGTTTCAAGTTCTAGTGTCATAAATGCCTGCTCAAACACAGACCAATGATTATGTTTGATGCAATAACCCAACAGTTTTGCATAGTTTGGATTTTCTTGATTGTTAGGATTTGACACACGAGCAACGTATGCCATCATCTTCTCCGCATCGGGAGTTACACTAATCAGTTTTACGCTCATTTAAATCCTTTTGATACTTTTTTCTCTAATACTGCCAATTCTTCCTCAAGGGATCGCAGTTGTTTTTTCATCTCAACCAGTTTCTCTTCACTGTAAAGATGCTCTTGCTTCACTAATCTGCGAAGCAGTTTCATATACTTTCTTGCCCTATCAGTCGGGATACCCATCGTCATCGTTAAAAACCTCGTCGTAGTCGCCATAGTGTGGAGGATCATCAAAATTCTCCCGCTTATCTATGTAAGCACTCGGATCAGAATATACCTCTGCTTTTAACCCATCAACCAAGAGTTCCAAGTTACGGACGATGAGTTTCAATCGTTCTTTGTCCATAATAGTGTGTACACTATAGATATTATAGCACAAAAAAAGGGGGGCGAACCCCCCAATTTTAAATTAGTTTGCTAGTAGAATTTTACAAATTCTTTTACATGTTCCTTGGTCTTCTTCGCATTCGATTAAACAATCAAAGTAGTCATTTACTAAATCCAATTCTTCGTTAGATTTAGAGAGTACATTTTCAATATGCACCCATTCTGCCAATTGATTACGGGAAATGCGATTATGCATTTTCACCTCCATAGATTTTAACACCATAAGAAGGAATTACTTCATAGGCTAGCCTTAATTCTATACTATGTAGACTACTTTGTGTTAATTCACTAACATTTGTTAATTCGTTACTTAAAGACAAAAAAAGAGAGGGATTATGTCCCTCTCTGCAATGTAAGTTAATGAATCACTTAGTATAAGTACGACCACGATAGCAGAATGTACCGTGCGACTCTTTACTTTCTACACAACGGGTATCATACTCAACACCACGATATGAGGTGTGGGTAATCTGTGCGTTATGCAGTGCGGCAGCTTTATTGATCTGCCTTTTTACCATTTGAAGGGTGTTCATTGTAGTTACTCCTAAAGTAGTTGGATTTTTAGGTCCGTTCCTTTAGTCGTTTGCGTCCCAATAGCACTCAGGTGTAGACTCCTTAATGGCCTCTACCAACTCAATCTTAATTTGATTACTAAGATCTTCATGTCTCTGCATCCGTAGCATAATGCTATCGGCTTGCTGACATGTGAGTGATGAATAAAAAAGAAATTCAATCATGGGATGAACGGCTCCGTTCCGCGACTTACTTGCGTCCCACAGAGTGGGATGAACGACAGGTCTCATTATAGACCTCATACATTATTTAGTCAAGTGTCTTCGTATCAGCACAAGCATTTTATTTAAAATCCCTACAGTCAAAAAAATTGCCGGAAAAATTTACCGACAATTTTGAAATTATTTCTTCTTTTTGGTTTTAGGGGGTGGTGCTCCCCACAACTTAGGATTATGTGTACCCTGACCATAATCAATACCTTTCAAACCATCACGAAATTTATCCCAGTACATATTAAAAATACTTACTGCTTTTGAACCTCGTGTAAGGTCATATCGCACTTGACCATCAACAACGTATGTAACAATATTAGCGTCATTAGGGCAATCTTTTGTTCTCACTTGATCCAAAGTACCATTATCAATCATAATTTCTACTCCATACTTTTTTTTGGAGTTTTCTTTTTCTGATTGTGTCCAAGAATGCATAGGTTTCTTTTCGATAGCGGTATCTGTTGACACCTCTGTGATTTCCTTTATCATTATGAACGATTTCCCCAAGTAATATCAGAATATGCTTCAGATACAATTTCTTTGGGGATCTTATATTTTGTTTCAAGTTGTTTATCTTTGATTAGACAAACAATTTGTGCTTCCAATGGGTGAAGACCAGAGAGAATATTGATAAACATGGTTTCTCTACGAAGGTTACTTAAACCATCGTTGCCACCTTTTACAAAATTATAGAACTTTTGATATTCTTTTCTGAGTGAGGTTTGACCCTGATCTTGAGATCCAAGAGATTTGGATCCAAGTTCACCCATTTTTGATACAGCATCATCAATCTTTTCGGTGAGAGTTCCACGAAACCCATCTTCACCATCAAGTGCTGCATAAGGAACATCACCTGGAGGTAATACAGATTGAACTGTATCATCAAAGTTCCAAATAAAAATTGTTTTTAGGGATGGATGTGCATATTTTTGAAGCACTTCCACTTTCTTTGCTTTACTGCGTTGTTTTCCACAGAGTTCAAAGATCTCAAAAATAAATGGATTTGCTGGAAGGTCGGGAATGGATTGTGGTTCCTTCACAACTTTCAGTGTTGCGGGTTTTTTAGTCCTCGCTGTCGTCGTTTTCTTCGCTGTCGTCATGATAGTTTTCAAAATTAAATGCAATTACCTCATCAGGAATTAAGTTTCCTTGATTATCAAACATTTCGGGGTGAGGTCTAGGTACTTCCCGATAGTTCATCATATATTCTCTAGCAGTCCAACCTCCAATTAGTCCCACTAAAAGAAACAAGATGGTTAAGAATGAACCTAAGACTAAACTTACTGCTAACATTGCTCTTACCTCTGGGAACTAATTTTTCTTCCTTGCCTTTAAGGAAAATTCAAAGTAGATAGTTACTTCCCTATTGAAGAAGGATACCATCTGATCAAATATAATATGAAATGGTTTTTTCTGCTTCTTCCCCCCGTTAAGAATAAGTTCAACTCCGCGATTCACCTCACGGATGGTAGTTTTATTTATGTCTCGATTAGATAACTTTTTCTTCTCTGAGAAACTGAATGGTGTCACTACATCCTCCCAACTTTTGATCATCACAAAGAACTTGTGGAAAGGTTGAACCATTTCCAAATTTACCATAGAATTCTTCTCGCGTAAAGTCTCTGTCAAGTTTATACTCAACAAATCTCTTACCAGTCATCTCTAGGACTGTCATTATTTTAGTGCAGAAAGGACAACCTGCCTTTGAATATACTAAAAAATTCATATCAAATTAGTTACACTCAATTATTATAACACAAACGTCAAGTTATTGAAAACTGAACAGTTTTAGTTCCATTAGTGTAAGTAACCGTATCTATCAGATCATTTCCAGAGGATGACTTAGATACTGTACATCCGCCACTATATGATGATGTGTATTCATTAGGATATCTAAGTATAACGATCCCAGATCCACCATCTCCACCTGCGTTGACACTTCCTGTTGCACCACCGCCTCCACTACCACTATTTGCAACTGCGGGGATCCCACCAACATAAGGACTACTATTATAACTACCGTCACCAGCACCACCGCCGCCACCAACTGCTGCAGGATTTTTACCTTGACCATATCCACTACCGCCGCCACCACCAGCTCTTAATGTGGATACTCCTGTAATTGTACTTGCAAGTGCCGTTCCACCATCACCATCATTACCGCCAGCTGGATCTACTCCACCAGGATAACCTGCGAGTCCAGCGCCACCACCGCCACCACCTTGTTGAGGACCATCCGCACCTGCACCACCATCATATCCATAAGTTCCACTAGAACCACCAGCTCCTGCATTACCAGCGCCACCACCACCAGACCCACCAGGAGATGATCCGCCACTATTATTATAATATCCTCCACCAGCACCACCAACTGATGTAATATCATCAAATACAGAGTCTCCACCGGCACCACCAATAACATCATCAGCACCAGCGCCACCAGATCCAACGGCAATTGAATATTGAGTACTTATATCAATAGTCTTAATACCACCTGATGGTTGTCCACCACCTTGTACTTCGCCATTCCAGTTTGTGCGATATGCACCTGCCCCGCCACCGCCAGCACGATAGTTGCCTCCACCGGCACCACCACCACCAATAACTAAGTAATTTATATTAAATTGAGGTCCAGCAGGTTCAGTAGATCTTACCGTACTATTGAGTGCTGCAGGTCCAACAGCATCTCTACTTCTAAAAGTTTTTAAAAATTGACCTACGGAAATTGATTGTGTTGATTTAATTGGTGCCATAAATCAGACCTCCCTATCGCCAGTAATTATGAAGTTTATTTCGGATGTTCCTGCGCCAACTCTTAAACTATCTCCAGTAGTATCTAACACAAGAGGATATGATGGTTCTAACAATACTGTTTCTCTTGCATTGACATCAACATCAAATATTTTTGTTGTTGTTCCTACTGCACCACTATTAGAAACAAAATATACCTGTGCGGTTGCATTAGTTGCTGATGGTTGATGGCAAATAACTGATCTAATATAAACTTTCTTAGAAGAAGCACAGGTAATAATGCCCACAGTTGTACCTGCAGCAACCTGCACCACATCACTCAATTTTCCCCTTTCCAGTGCCATGACTTCTCTTTTTAGTTATTTAGTAAATTAACCGCCACCGTATAACCAGGTATCTAATGTTCCATCAATACCTGATAAATTTGATCCATCACCATTAAAAGAGTTAGCAGTTATATTACCAGTAACTGTCAGAGCACCACCAACAGTAGCGTCTCCATCGATTGCTAAACTATCAACTGCAGTTACCGCCGTGTCAATAGTTGTTGTGGTTCCGTTTACAGTTAAGTTTCCTTGAACTATAGCATTACCACTGAACGTACCATCAACTGCTGATACATTTCCTGTTGCAGCAACGTTACCAGTAACATTAGCACCAGTAGCAGTTGCTTGAACCTTTACATTACTTCCATCTTTCAGAGCACTAGGATCACCAACTCCAGTTAGTGCTGAACCGTCTCCCTGAAAACTGGTAGCAGTTACAATGCCAGTTACATTTAATCCACCAGGAGCATTCAGACCAAATGGAAGTTCGGGTGCGCCCGTTCCTGCCCTGTTGACTAATTTATCAGCTCTTATTCTGGACATCGATTATCTTATGCCTTTATGAAAGTATTTATTAGGTCGAATATCTAATAATAATAATGCCTGAACCACCTGCTCCACCTGCGGGAGAAGCCTGTGCTCCTCCACCGCCGCCGCCGCCAGTGCCAGCTGTTCCTGAACCACCTGTGGTTGGTGAACCATCACTGCTATCTCCACCACCACCATATCCACCATTAGCAGAGGTATTTGAATAAATGTGTCCAGCACCACCACCAGCAAAATATCTTAATGATCCTGATGGTCCTGGTGTTCCGTATGATGGTGGTATTCCACTAAATCCATATCCTATTCCACCGACAGACGGTCCACCTGTGCTAGGTTGATCTTTATCACCACCTGATCCACCAGCACCACCACCACCTGCACCACCATATGCTTCAGTAGCAGTTCCACCAGCATTACCTATCTCACCAGTGGTTTTTACTGACGAACCACCACTACCTGTTCCACCGCTACTTGTATTATCTCGTCCACCACCACCGGATCCACCATCATTACCACTTGTATGTCCACCATCATTATTAGGATATCCTGCTCCACCGCCACCACCTGATCCCGTGATTGGAGTTCCACTATTTACTCCAGGACCATTAAAAACACTAGGATCACCAGTACCACCACCAGATGTGCCACCAGGATCAGTTGAACCATCTCCAACACTGATTGGATAAGTTCCTGGCGTTACAGCATAAGGGTTGCCACCATAAGATCCAGGGAATCCAGGCCAGTTGGAGTTCACTCCACCTGCACCACCTCCAGCACCTCTATAACTTCCTCCAGCTCCACCACCACCGATAACAATAAATTCTATATCACCACCAGCAGTTACAACAAAATCATCACTAGTTGGATGAGTAAAGAAGTGATATTTGAATCCATCTCCAGGTGTTGCTGTCGTTCCACCAGATGCTTCAACACTTGCACCACTACCACCACCTGCTAAGAAACCAAGACCTCCACCAGAACCTTGTAGTCCCAGAAGAGGTGCTTCCTTTTTATTGAATAAATTAAACATTATATTCTCCTATCAAGCGTAGTTGGTTGCAGCACCATAAATTTCATAGTCTGTGGTTGTGCCTCCTGTTTTGAATATCGTGAAAGTATAAACATCTTTTCCAGAAGCACTAGCACTAGGTGCTGAACCACCAGACCATCTCAATACAGATTGCGCCACACCATCAACTTGAACAGCATTAATAGCACCAGATCCGTTTGGTGTAATGACAACAGTAAATGAAGCTGCCTCTCCTATTGCTAAAACACCGTGAATACCAGTAAAGTTAACTGCTTGAGCTCCACCAGTCTCATTAGAAGATCTGTAAAATAAATTACCTTCAGAAAGTCCAAGTGTAGAATCTGCTTGAAGAGTTGTTCCGCCGTGAAACTTTTCAGCAAGTCCATTCTTGAAGATTGCTGTTCCTGTTGAAGTTATATTAAGTCTTACTGCACTATTCGTAGCGAATAACAAGTCGCTATTGTGATAATTATATATTAGGGCATTTTCATCGTTGTTAATTCCGACCCAGAATCCATTGTTGGTTAGATAACCTGTAGTGCTATTTTGGAAACGCATATCTGCGTGACCTGAATCAGAAGATGCAACGACAAGTTTTGTGACTGGATTTGTGGTTCCAACACCAACGTTACCATCAACCGCTAAACTATCTACAGCAGTAACAGCAGTATCGATAGTTGTGGTTGTGCCATTTACGGTGAGGTTACCACTAAAAGTTGCATCAGTACCAGATACAGTTCCAACTGTAATGTTTGGGGTACCACTCAGTGCAGTAGCAGTGGTTGCCGTACCAGTTACATTACCAGTAAGACCATTAGGAAAGTCAGGAGCACCCGTGCCTGCTCTGTCACGAATACTATCAGCTCTAAGTATCGACATTAACTACGACCAACTTTAATTATATTTATATCTGAAGTGTGTTGATAACTAATTCACAATCAGAACCAAGTATCAAACTCTTAGTAGCAGCAACAGCAACTGCTTTTCTTTTTACAACAACAGTAGAAGTTGTAGAACCAGCAATAGTCTTATCTTCAGTTACGTCAAGAACATCCTGAATGGTTATAAATCCATCATCGTTTTCTTCATCATTGATACCAGAAGAACCACCAAGACTTATACCAAATGGGAATGTTGGTGGTCCATTGCCTGCTCTGTTAGTAAAGTTATCAGCACGAACTCTACCACCAGTACCAGACAGTGGAGCAGTATCAGTTCCGATACCTAATACATCAGCAATAAACTCATCACCATCAGCAACAATGAAGTCAGCACCATCTTCTACAGCAAGATCTGAATGGTGAGTATAACCAACATTACTTTCAGCATTATCAGGCACATCCATTGTGACTGTGCTGCCAACACTTAGAGTGTTATTTCTATAGAAGATATTACCAAGTACAGGTGTGCTATGTGTAATAGCAGTTCCTAATCCAGTGACACCTGTAATTCTAGAACCATCACCAACAAACTGACCAGCAGTAACGATACCAGTGACGTTTAAGTTTGTAAGTTCTGCATTGATAGAAGTATTAGTTCCTCTATCTTTAAATCCAATAATCTCAACTACATCACCTGCTTCTGCAGCAACGTCAAGAGTGAATTGTGTAGGAGGATTTTCAGTGAAGTCAGATTGATTGAGTTTAACACCATTCAAATATACTTCAAGGAACCCAGTACTAAACTGTCCTTCAGTAATATTGAATACTGATTGAGTTGATACTACATCAAAAGTTTCTTTTAATATCTCACTACCACCACCACCGCCACCGCCAGCGATACTGATATCAACAGTAGTTCCATCAGAACTAACTGCAAAGGTATTACCAGCACCAACAAAGTTGAGCATCGTAGCGCCAACAGCAATGACGCCATTAGAGGTTTTAATGCCGACTTTACCGACTTCTAAACCTCTATATTCTACCTTTGTAAATGACATTGCAGGTTTTTAGATATTTAGGAAGGATATGCGATGATAACAATACCAGGTCCACCCATACCACCACTATAGGTAGCAGTAGTATTAGAGTCTCCTCCTCCACCGCCACCACCGGTTCCTCTCATACCGTAGATTTCTCCCCGGTTGTATGAACTATCGCCATCTTCACCGCGTCCACCACCACCAACGCCACCTACTGGATCGGCACCGGGATCACCGGCACCACCTCCGCCACCACCGGCAAACCATCCCCAAGAAGAACTTGGTCCTGGTCCACCAATAGTCATAACACTTGGGTCATGATATGTGGTTGGTAACTGAAGTCCGGCACCACCAGTAGTACTTGTAGTGGATGCACCGGCACCACCACCACCTCCACCAGCCCAACTAGGTACTCCACTAGCAGACGCTCCATTTCCACCAACTCCGTCCCCAGTGCCACCACCTCGGCCGCTACCACCATATGAACCTCCACCACCACCAGAACCGTTGTCAGCAAGTCCATCATTGCCTGTGCCAATAGGGGTCGGAGTGGTCCCAGTGGGACCACCAAATCCACCTCCTCCTCCACCACCTGCGGTGATACCATCGAATACTGTAGATTCACCATTGCTTGAAGCTTGATAATCACCGGATGATGGTGTTGCTCCAGATTGACCACCACCTCTACCAACAGTAATTGAATATGATGTAGCAGGCAATGCCCTAGCACCACCAGTATGAGGTGCGGGAAGAATACTGCCGATGTTAGTCTTGATGCCGCCGCCACCGCCGCCACCTCCACCATCAGCACCTGATCCACCACCACCACCACCAACTATGAAGTAATCAATACTAGGAATAGTTGATGGAACAACTAATGATCCTGGATGATGGAAAACATGAACAATTTTGGATCCAACTTTAGAAACAGCACCACCAGTTGCTTTAGCTTCAGCAGATGCATTATTCTGAGGTAATTCATACCTAACAACTACGATACCAGGTTGTCCGGATGTTCCATTTCGTGCGCCACCTGGATTAGAGGTTTTTGCTCCACCTCCACCACCACCAGTCATCTGTTGACCATATGCTTCTTGTGCTGGTGTGAAAGCAAATGGTGCGTTTTCAGAACCTGCTGATTGAGCACCTGAACTTCCTCCACCAGCTTCAGGTGCTGATCCATTACCTATATTGCCGGGTGGGTTACTATACATACCAGAACCACCTCCGCCAGCAAACCATCCGTTTCCAGATGGTCCTGGTGTTCCTACTGGTGAAGCAGTTGATGGACCAGCAATAGCAACTTGAACACCAATACCACCTCTTCCAAGAGCAATATCACCTGATGGAATATTTCCTGGTGATGGCGCTCTACCAGCACCACCTGCTGCTCCAGCACCTCCACCACCACCAGAGGTACATCCGTTTGAACCTCCTGGTGGTCCTGCTCCACCTGGATTTCCTGCTGGTTTGGGATGATTTGGGTCAGCAGTACCTACAGATCCACCAGCACCATTGCCTCCAGGATTTGTGTAATATGTTGTTCCTCCACCAGAACCACCACCAACTTGTCCACCATCACCCAAAGCGACGGGTCCTGAAGGTGGCATTGCATTACCACCTCCACCTCCACCTGCACCCCTTATATACTGAACAGCAGGATATGAACCATGTGATGGGGGGAAAAATGCTGAATCAGTACCAACATCACCCTTAGTTGCAGCAACACTTCCTTGAAGTCCACCATCACCAATAGTTACTGTATATGTTCCTGCTGATACTGGATAAGGATCTGCGGTTAATGAAGTTCCTCCAGCATTTTGAACACCTGCGACATTAGTTCTTAGTCCACCAGCACCACCGCCAGCACCAGCAGTATATGCTGCCTCAGTATATCCGCCTCCTCCACCACCACCGACTACTAGATATTCAATCGTTGCATCAGGTTCTGCAGATGAGATAGTTAAAGCACCGGAGTTTGTAAAAATATGTGCTCTATATTTTGTACCACCGTCTTCATAGTCTGCAATAACACCACCAGATGCTGTAATTTTATTTGCAGCACCACCACCACCACCAAATGCTAATCCAATAGCACCACCACCAAAACCCGCAAAACCAACGAATGGTTTTTCTTTTTTAAACCAGTTATTTAACATTGTTAATACCTCCTATCAAGCAGCGGATGTTGCGTTAGCGATGATATGATACGCTGGAGTTGTTGCTGTTTTTTGAATTGTAAAAGAGTAAATATCAAACCCAGAACCATTCGCAGCATCTGGCGCAGAACCACCAACAAAATCAATGTCTAGATTAGAAGTGCTTCCATCAACTTGAATATCAGTTTGATCAAGATAATGTGAAGAAGATGCAACTATAAAAACTACACTTGTAATATCACCAACACCCATAACACTATTAAGAGTTTTAGATGCACTTACTCTAAAGTTAGGTCCATAGTTGCCAGAAGTTGCTCCCTGATATTTGTGAATATGACCATTACTTAAATCAGTATTGACCGTTCCACTTGCACCCAGATTACTTATGAAACCATTTTCTATCTTAAATCCGTAAGAACTTAATCCAGCACCAACGTTTACATTACCATCAACCTCCAAACTATCTACTGCAGTAACAGCGGTATCGATAGTTGTGGTTGTGCCGTTTACAGTCAGGTCGCCGCTTAATGTAAGATCAGCACCAGTAGCACCTGCCGCTAAACTACCAGCAGTTCCGGAAGCATTTCCAGTTACGTTACCAGTAAGAGGTCCAGTAAAACTAGTAGCAGTTACATTACCACTAACATTTTGATTTAGAGTTGTCGCTGTTACGACGCCTGTAACAGTAATACCGTTCGGAAAATTAACAGCACTTCCACCATCTTTACCAGTAATAGTATTTACATTAATTTGTGACATCGCCTTCAGTCTTTCTTTCTAGTTATTTATCAAATATATTATAAACATCAGGTATCAAAGTTTTACCTTCTTCAATCGTGATAGTAACACTATCATCAATCGTAAGCATTGCTTGATTAGTTACAATATGAGCAACACCAGTAACAGTGTTGGCATCATTAATTGTTATCGATTCTGTAATAACAACTGTCGATTTATTAAAATTACTGTCACCAACCTGTTGAAGTTCCATCAGTTTCTAAATCTCTCTGGAGTATCAAACACATTAAAGAGGTCAGGAATTACTTTCTTACCTTCCTCAATCGTAATCGTAACACTATCATCAACGGTTATCATTGACTCACCAGTCACAATGTTAGCAGCACCAGTTCCAGAGTTTGAGTTACCAAGAGTAATAGACTCAGAGATTACAACAGTGTTTAGAATGAATGGTGACTTGGTTCCACTTGGATAGTCGATTGCCTCACCTGCTTTGGTTCCACCACCACCTTCAATACTAATATCTACCTGATCATTATGAACAGCAAAAGTATTACCAGCACCAACAAAGTTGAGGGTGGCAACAGAAGTATGGATACTAGTACCAGAAGAACTGATGCCTACAGTACCTAGATCTTTTGCTAGTTGTCTTGCCTTTGATAGAGACATCGTGCTTTCTTATTATTTATCGAGCGTTGGACTGTGTGCCATACAAGTTAAATGCTGGTGCTTCTGCCCAGGCGGCATAGATGTAAGTTTCGCTGGCATTTATTGATTGTGATGCAACTCTTGATTTGAATCCATTACTTAGAAAGTCCATAGCACCATAAGGATCATCATCAACAGCAGATGTATTTAAATATAGTTGAGAATTATTTGGATTGACGGGTTTTCTTGCACTATCTTTAATAACCCAACTACCACCAGATGTTGTTTTTATAATAATTACGGCAGGACGAAAACCCAGTTCTACATACGTCCCATCAGGATCATTATTGCCGGAATAGGATCCAAATTTCTGTAGTCCGGGGACATCGTGCCACAGATATGTGATGTATTCGGCACTATTTGTTGTATAGTTTACATCACCCGCAGTTCCGACACTAAAAACGGATGATGTAGGAGCAGTGCTGTTCCATACAGCAGACGCAACTGAACTATCAACAACAGCAGTATTAAATTTTAGTAATCCTGTTCCAAGTGTTGCACCAACATGTTGAATAGCCCATGCATTTGAATTCTTTAAGTCCTTAATTATGACGAATTTTGGTTGTTCCAACAATCCGTGAGGAATAGTACCAGCAGTTCCTGTTCCGGTGTATTTTACAATACTAAACCCTTGCTTGGTTCCTACAGATGCACCAGTAGGAGCAATTGATGGGACGTTGGGTGGTGTTACATCGGAGTCAACAAGTATTTTACCATCAACTTCAATGCCATATAATCTATAATCATTATTACTTCCAGATGGATTACTCCATGTTAGTGTTGTGAGAGATGTTGTTCCAATATCAATCCACGCTGATATAACAGTTCCTGATCCTATTGTTGGATTAATAATGCTGCTTTTTATACTACCACCATTAACAGTAATGTCTGCTGCACTAGCATATGTTCCAGAACTTTGATCTAAAAGAATTCTTATTGATGAACTTGCTGTTATGCCACCTGTTGGTGTAAATGTAAGAGTATTGCCATCTGATGGTTGTTCGTATCCAGTTAGAGTTCCATTAAACATATTGGTATATACACCACTGTTTGATGTACCACTCATCATACCACTCCATATTGCACTAGTATTATATGCACTACTATTCAAAGCACCAACACTCATATTAACATCAGAGGCATTTGCATAACCTACATCATCAACATTAAAGGTGTTTTTGCTTCCACCAGCCTTCCAGCACCAACTAACATAATCATCATTAAGTTTATTTACAAGCCATCCATCTGTATTATCACTCAAACTAAATCCATTAAGATCAAAACTGGTTAACGTGTGAGGGTCACCATCATTTGACATGTTTGTTTTATTAGGATAAAGATACTGATAAGCACCTCTAACTGTGTCAAAAAGCATATGGTTTTGAGTTGCATCTCTGTTCTTAATCCACACTAAATCTGGTTTTGCATTAAATTTTAGATCATTAATAGACTTTATACTACCATTACCAGTATAAGTCGTTACCCCAACATACTGATCAGGACGAGTAATCACAGTTTCTGGTCTTACATTAGCACCATTCAGTGGTTGGAAACCATCTGGTGGTGGGAACTTGAAGGGTTTTTGTCCGAAGTTTGCGGTCATTGTTGAAGTCCCAGTATTTGGAACGTTCAGTGCAGTAACGAAATAATCTTTAGAATACCCATGGGCATATGTCCCCTGCAATATATTGTTTTTGTAGAACTTGACATTAGTGCTATCTATTGCCATACCAAGAACATCACCCACTGTATAACTTGATACTGTATCAATAGTTGTATTGCCTGGGTATCTAATAATTGTGCCATTTTCTCTGTAAACCAAGTAGGTGCCAACACCAGAAATTATCCATGCATCAGAAGATGCTGCAATACCAAAAGCGAATGAATCACTACCACTAGCACTAGAAATTGATAACTCAGAATAGTTATCAACCATTGATGCATCAAAAGTTGATTTTGCTTCAATGTAATAGGAACCAGTGGCACTTAGCGTCAGATTTCCATCACTCAGTGTTCCCTGATTCAATCTAAGAGAAAGAGGGTTCCAAGTAGCATAACCACTCTCTTGTCCACGAACTGCATTTATATCAGTTGTGAATGGGTTGAAGGTGGTTGCTGCTGTGTTTCCGTTTACTTTAGGAAAAGTATCATTTGCTGTTGCAGCACTCATAATTTCAAATGTCGCGGTGGTGTTATTACTATCGACAACATATGCTAATTTAAAATATGGGCTTGCTGGCATACTGCTAAATGCTTCTCCAGTTCCTGCTCCAGGATCTCCACTA
>Ga0208298_1000141_pt1 | contig 32505 bp, 26 predicted proteins | sample 14BtaG_FD_184088 | JGI IMG/M metagenome (GOLD analysis project Ga0208298, IMG submission 184088) | Marine viral communities from the Subarctic Pacific Ocean - 14B_ETSP_OMZ_AT15311_CsCl metaG (SPAdes) (version 2) | ecosystem: Environmental > Aquatic > Marine > Oceanic | place: Pacific Ocean... | reverse complement strand
AGGCTTACCTTTTAATCCTATACCTGTTTTTACAGCTTCCTCTAACCTAAGTTTTTTTGTTTCTAATCTCTCTCTAAAAACCTCTAGTGCTTCTACTCTTTTATCTTTAGGAAACGAGGTTAAATTATCTGCCATAACACGAACAACAGCTTCATTACTAAGGATAGAGTTTGACTCCATCTTAACAATTGACATAGGAACTAATCCGTTGTATTGAGGATTAGCTGCCCACCAATTTTTATAAAGTTCTTTATTGTTGTTGTATATTCTAAGTGCCGTAGAAATCTGCCCCTTTACAGTGTTATTATCTATGCTTGCCCACGCAAGTTTCTCATGACCTTTTATACCATTAAATCCAAACCCTCCTTTTAGATTTGTAATAACATTCCCTGTATATGGATTAATGGTATTACCTGTTGTTAGTTGGTCTGATATACTAAACATAGTAGGTATCCCATCAATAACCTCGTAATCTACCACTGGAAGAGGGTTATCTGTTCTGCTGTTTAATTCTTGTACATCAACTTTAGGTGCTGTAGGTGAGGTCTCTTTAAATTCAGTCTGACTTTCAATTATAGCTCCTTCTTCTACCTTAGACATTGCTTCAACAATTTCTTTAGTATCTACAAATCCCTCTTGAGTAGACTCCTCTTTTAATTTAAAATCTACTTTTGAATCTTTACTATCTCTTCTGGAGCTTCGTAATGATGCACGTGCATCTAAAAGTTCTCGGTTAGTATCTTCTAATAATATTGTTAAGTCATTAATTTTCTCCGCTCTTTCTAAAGTATTTCCTTCTAGTAATCTTTTTTCAAATGGAGTTAATCTTTTCTTATTATTTTTTTTGTTTAACGCATACAAAGTCATTGCATCTGAATCTTCAATACTAATTGAATTATTTTCAAAAGCTTCCTTTAGTTTTTTTGTGGGCTTAGTTAACGTTACATCTTTCTTAACAGGTGCTTTCTTAACAGGTGCTTTCTTAACAGGTGCTTTCTTAACAGGTGCTTTCTTAACAGGTGCTTTTTTAGGAGTACCTAACGTAGTCTCCAAGTCTGCTACCTCCTCAGCCAGAGCTATACCTTCAGGAGTTTCTTCAGGTAATAAAGTAAACTCTTCAGGAAGAAGCATTACTTTTTGCTGAGCAAATTTCATCATGTCATAAGCCTCTTTTACTTTAGCTTCTGCCTCCTCGAACTTACCTTCTTTTCTTAATGCTCTAGCCTCATCTCTTATTTTAAAAGCTTTCTCGTTAATGCCTGAGAAATTAACCCAAGAGTTCTGACCTCTGGTTTCAGTTGTCATAGCTTTCCTAGCTAAAGGAGAATACATTCTTGAGTGAACAGCCCAAGCGTTCTCTTCACCTATTGGACCAAAGCTATTGCCTTCTTTAGAATGTCCAAAAAAGTCATGAACAAACCTAAATACATCATTAACTAAAAGAGGTTTCCCATTCTTGTCTTTGAATTTTGTTGGAGCTAACATAGGATTGGATGCTCTATCCGCATCTGTAATCCCTTCAGTACCAAAGCCTTCCTCGGTTGAGAACACTCTCATGTTCTTATTATCTCTAAGGTCTGAAATCATATCAGCAGAGCTTTTATACTCTGTGTTACTCATCTCTATTGCATATCCATCAGCTAATATATCTTCATACTGAGCTATAGTTTCATCTATTAAAGCTGCGTAAGATTCTTTAACTTCAGGGTCGTTAGGGTTTGACTCTTGCTTGTCGTATGCATCTGATATTCTTTTTGACCTAGCTTCGTCTAGCTTAGTTATTCTCTCACCCTTTGGCGTATCAATTCCAGTTCTTTCTTTAACTCTAGTCTCAATTTCTGTTGCTGCCTGTAAGGGCTCATTAAAGAGTCTGTTTCCTGCTGCGATTTCTGTGTTTGTTTCTTCATTTGTTTTTGTATTTATTATTTCCTGCGTTTCGGTGGTCTCAAGTTCTGTGGTTTCTGCTGTGGGTACTCCTGTTCCCACTCCTTCGCCAATTGCGGCTTGTTGGCGTGCATCCACGCTCTCTGTTTCTGTGATTTGAACGGCATCTGGTTTTGTTTTAAATTGGTTAGGGTTTTGTTTTACCATTTTTCCATCTACAACTTTATAGATATCATAGTTGTTTATGTCTCTTGCAGAAGTCCCTGGCTTGGGAACTACTATACCTCTGCTTTCTTCAATAGTTTCTTTGTTTACAAAATTCTCATTAGGCTGTAAGTCAGTAGACTGTATAGCTCCTGGCTTTGAGACTATTACATAACCCCCTTCTATATCAGAAACTATATCTGAATATACTCCTCCTGTTTGAAAGTTAGGAGCGTTTCTATTAGATTTTTTAACACTAAACCCACCTTCTTCAACAGGAACCCCTTCAACAAAATTATCTAGGTTTTCATTTCTACCAACAATCTGACCACCATTTATCCAGTTTTCTATAGCGTCTTTTTTTCTTGTCTTATGGGTTATTACATCAGGACCATAAATATTAGGCACATCAGTAGCATCAATAGTTTCTTCTGTAAAAGAAACATCTTCTATTTTCTCTGCTAATTGTTTACTAACTTCCTCATCATTAACCACCTTCCCATTAAACTTACTCATCTGTTTAGCGGTTCTTTTTCCAATCTCCTTTAGGAATGCTTCCTTGGTATATGATTTACCATCAATTATATACTCTGATACACCAGCTCTTACATCACTAACCTCAACTCCTGGTGAAGTTATCGACTCTATCTTAGCTCGCTGACCGTCAGGTGCTAAGGTTTTATTCTCTACAAGATAAGCAATCTCTGCATTAATATCCTTTATCTTCTGTCCAAAGATTTCTCTACGGTTCGTATCAGCAGAATACTCTTCCTTTGCAGATAGAAGTTCCATTAATCTAGCCTTAACTCTTTTGTTCTTAGGTTTGTTTTTAGACATACCGAAGTTCACTAGGTTATCTGCATCCTTAGACAGACCTAAATTCTTTTGTATACGCTGAGCTTGGTCAGAATTAATCTTCCCTAGCCTTAGCATGTTGTTAGTCCACTTAGATATTCTAGTGTCGGAACTTTTCTCGAAAGCTATAAAGTTTATATCAGTAAGCCTATTGGCTAGCTCTATATTACTTTTACTGCGAATGTTAAACATTTTATTTACTGCAGCAGTAGATGCGTTAGAACCAAAACCACCAATCATCTCTGCACCAATTTCCTTTCCATCTAATGTTCCGTCTGCAACCAACTGAGCAGCAGCTTCCCCAGCACCTTCCATAGCAGGGTCAACAATACCACGCTCCCCAGTGGCAAGAATCAAACGTCTCCCTCTAGATGCTACGCTACCAGATTGAAAAACTCTACCGACTAATCCAGAACTAATGTAATCCATAACAGCTATAGGTATACCTCGTTTCATTCCTCTTTCTTTAGCGGTAGCCCATACTTTATCATTATTTATTGCCTCCACCACATCGTCAGGGTCTAGTACATCATACCCATTAGCCTGCATCGCATCAAAGAACTCATTGGTATATTCCATAGCAAAATTAGTAGCTGCCATACCTACTCTCATTCCTTTTATACCTCCAGCAACTGTTCCAGCTCCTGGAATAATACTACCGAGCGTAGCTCCTGTTGCAGCACTACCTGCTACTAGCTCAACTCCATAAGGTAACATCATTGATATAGAGTTAGCAGCTAATGATAATGCTAATTCACGTGGGTTTCTAAGAAATGCATCTAGCGATTCTCTAAAACCTACAGCCCTGTTCCATCTTGCCATCTGTCTACCTTGCTTCCCCTTTTGGCTGCCACCCTTAAGACTAGCAATCATCTCTGCTGCTTTTCTAACATCTTCTGGGTTGTTTATATCTAAAGATTGCATATCGAAAGGCATGCCTGTAGATAGCTGAAGGATAACCTCAGAGGCATTACCATCCTTTAAACCTTTTTGTATCTCACCATATACTGCAGCTATACCTGTTTCGTATTCTTCAGTAATAGACTTATCAAACTTCCTGTCGTAGAAAGTTAAAGCGTTCTCATATTTTCTAGCAGCATGAACCTTCTCTGCGTTGATAAGAGCGGCTTGAGTTTTAAACTCATCTAATAGTAAAGCATCCTGCTCATCTTTAGGAATAATATCTGTAAGGTCCTTAAGCTCTACACCAAATAAAGAAATAGACTGCTCATTTAAAGCGTCTTCGTAAACTTTTGTTTCACCATTTACCATAGCCGCCTCTTGAGCTAGCATGTCATACTTTTTATTTAGAGCAAGGTCAAACTTCTCTCTCATCTCTATAAGCTCCTCTGTATTCACTTCTGAATATAGAGCGTCTTCCTTCTCTTTAAGTTCTTTTAAAATTTGAGAGGCATCATCTCTAAGTATACCCTCAACATATAAATTGCCGTATTTTTTTTTCTGCTGGTCAGTTAGCTCGTCTTCTGTATCAATACCAAAATCTGCAAGCTGGGACTCTATAAAATCTATTTCATCTCTGACTCTAAGATACTCATCATATCTAGCTGTTTCGAACTTGTAGTTCTTATCTATCTCTGAGTACAAGGACTTCCCTAAAGCATCTGTAGTATGAATATCTTTCCATCCCCCTTCAGCAAATAACTCTGCCTCCTCAGCTGTTTCAAAACTAAATACCTCACCTCTTTCCTCGGCTACTTGCTTAGCATCATCAAACTCAAGTTCCATCCAATCATCAGCTATAGTTCCATAAAAATTATTATCCTTTGGAAACAGAGTAGGTATAACTTTGTGTTTGCCATCCTCTTCGTATGATGTAAATTTAACAGTAGAAAAAGAACCATCTGAATTTATTAAGTGATTGTTTCTGATGCTTCTTGCTTTCTCAGCTTGGTTGTCGAACTCTAAGGAGTCGTTATCCTCATATACCTCTAGACTGTTGTCTATTATAAAGTCTTTTAGTTTTTTAGATTCTAGAATTTCATCGCTAGAAAGATTAGGGTCTAGGTTTATTCTTACTGTTTTAGAGTTATCAAAATTAGAAACAACCATAGCATCACCCATGCCTGTCTCTTCAAATGTCAATCCATATTTTGTAAACCTTCTTGTAAGTTCCTCAACAACAGGCTCTTCAGCCTGAGCTATAAACTCTTCGTTGATAATATCAAGGTCAGCCTTAAATCCATCACTCTTTAGAAGTAGCTGTTGATTTTCCTGTGTTTTTTCTGCTATTAGGTCCTGCTCAATTTTTTGCTGAGCAAGATAATTTTCCATATCAATAGCTCGCTGTTGCTCAAAATCTTCCCTTGTATCTACTGCGGTTTGTTGTTCCTCTGGAGTAACAGGAACTGGAGCTTGTTGTAGTTGTGTGTTGTCTACCTGTTGAGCAGCCTGCTGTCTCTCGTCTTGAACTTGAAAGTCTTGTGAGGATAAAGGGCTTTCTCCTCTTGTATCTCTTTCATCAACATCAGCAACACCTTCAGGAGCTATAAGCTCATCGCCCTCAAGAGGTTCGAATGAATCCGAAGAACCAGTTTCCGAAATGGACTCCGTAACTTCTTTTTTTTTTACAGGCTCAACTTCAGTAACCTGATACATATTTAAAAAATCATCTTTTGATTTTGTAAAAAGACCATCTCTAGAAACAACATTAAATACTTTGTCTTTATAAGAAGAATCTTGGAACTGTGTTTGAAACTCTTCAAAAGATTTAGTGTAATATCCGTCTCTAGTTAATACGTCAAATAAAGTTTTTAGTTTATCCATAATTATTTTTACTCGTCTAGTTCACCTGGGTTATTCGTCTTACCTCTGCCTTTTCGTTTTACTTTACTTTTTTGTTTTGGGTATTTTACTATAAGATTTACATCCGTAGAATCTTTACCAACTAGGTCAATATTATTCTTTATAAAATTCAATATTTTTTCAACAGCATCAGGTTTAGTAATATCAACTTCAATTGAATCTTTGCCTTTTCTCCCTATTGATACAATTTTATCCTCCTTTGGATTCGTTTTATATTTTTCCTCTAATTTAAACCCTGCAGGTATTTTATCTTTATAGTCCTCTACAAATTTTCCATTTGCATCTTTCTTATCAGTTATTAACTTAGCATACGCTGTATGGTTATCTGGAATATCAGCACTCAAGCCTCTCATGATAGCTTCCATTGCTGTTTCTTCTACCTCTATAACCCCACCACTAAATCCTGTAGATTCTGGATTAAAAGCTAAGCTTGTGTCTATTTTTGACAGACCTATAATCTTATCTATATCTGTTATCTTCTGCTCATCTCCTAAGAAGAAGTTAGCGGAACCAGTTATCCAAGCTGCTTGGTCTAGTTCCCTTCCAGAATCGTCTCTAAAAGGTATTATCTCATCAGCTCTATCATCATTGAATGTTAGAATAATGTTCTCACCTGTTCTATCAATCGTGGCTATATTAGTATTAATACTTCTTAAATAATCTTCAGCCTCCTGAACCTGTGCGTCAGTACCGTAGTATAGCTGAGCTAGATTAGTTACCGCTTGCGTATCCTTAGCTTCTTTATTATCTTGATTAATTTGAGTTGCACTTGGTTTAGGCTCAGTATAGGTGCTGATTGTTTTCTCTTTGTCTATCTGGTTTCTGAAGTTATTCTGAACCGCTTCAAATGCTAATTTTTTCTGCTCTTCAGTTCCAGCAAACTCAATTGTACCACTACCGTTATCCTTAACTAGTATTTTACTAGGGTCGCTAGCTGCTTCAGCTGCATCAAATGTAGGTGTAAAACTATTTCCCTCTGAATCAACACCAAGATAATTAGTAAGAACAGATAGTGCGTTTAGTGGATTAGATTCTAGATAGCTGTTAATCATATTCCTCTCCATCTTCTCAAAATTATCAACAGCATTCTTCTGATTTTTATCTAAAGTTCCTCTAAGGGTTGCGTCAAGCATCTTGGTAATTTGACCTGCGTACTCTGGTCCTCCAGCATTTCGGATGGTGTTTATAAAACTACCTAGCCTATCAGTCTCTACCGCCATTGTTTCTCCTACCTTAAAAACGTTATACTGTTTTGCGTATCTATTTTTAAGCTGATTTACAGTTAGAAAATCATTAGGGTTTTTACTTAAAACTCTTGTACCATTTGGTCCATCTACTAGCTTACCAATACTTACACTACCATCCTCCTGGTTTATAAAAGACTTTACATTAGTAAGATTTCCTAGTCCTTCTATCTGGCCCATCAGCCAGGATTCTAACTCCTGACTCTCGCCAGCTTCCATTCGTTTCATTTTTGCAGCATACTCTTTCTGATACTCTTCTGATAATCCAAACATCTGCTTGGTTCCATCAACTAAATTCTGACGAGCAACAGTATAATCTCTTTCTTTCATAAGACCACTCTTAAGTAATCGGTCCTGAATAAGCCTAGTTTTAGAAGCGTCAGACGCATGGTTTAGAGCAAATGCGTTAGCGGTCTTAAAATCTCCAGAAGGAGCGTTATTTAAAACCTCTTGGTATTCTTTAGTTGACTGGTCAAAAGCATCTCTTTTTGCTTGTCGGTCATCACTAGCTTTTTTAAGTACACCAGTTAGGTTCTCACCAACTTCTGCCCAGTTTATTTGTGAGGCGTTTTCTCTTTCAACGTATCCGTAGTAACTCATGTGTTTTTTTTATTTTATAATCCTAAGCTAGAAAATAAGAGCTGTCTTTCTGAAGGAGACATATCTAATAAAGCTGCTTGAAAATCTTGTATCTGCATATTAGGGTCTGCTAAACCTGGGGAATACCCTCTTTGTTCAGGATTTAAATTCCCTGAAGGTAAGTCTTGTATACCTGGATAAGCTTGAGTACCTAAAGGACCTGACGGACCTTCTAATCCTGATGCTAAAGGAGTTCCAAATTGTCCTTGCACGTTAGACTGTAAATTACTCATCATAGCAGACCTAGGATTAGCTGCTCTAAAATCAGCTCTTGTTCCTCCACCTGCTAAAAAAGCTGCCTTATCAACTCTTCTGTTTTGTCTAGCCGCCCTATTAATTTGTCGTGCTCCTTGACCTTTAATAAAAGTGGGAACCATATTAAGTCCTTGTTGAGCAACATTTGCTACACCTTGAATAGCCTGCTGCTTTGCAATAGCAGCCTGCTCTGTAGCATCAGCCATTGCCTTTTGAGCACCTTGAACTTCTCCTAATTTTATTTGAGCCTTTATATCACTCTTCCTTGTTGCTTCATCAGCAACCAATCTATCAAGCTCAGACATTTCTGCTGCCATACCTACACGCTGTCCCTGTGCGGCTTCCTTTGCACCAGCCTGAACTCGTGATGAACCTGCTAAAGCTCCACGCTGGTCTCCCTCTCTAATAGCGTCCATCTGAGTTTTTATACTAGTATCTATTTGTTGTCGTTCCATTTCATAAGGTAACTGATTAACAGATAAAGCCTTCATCTCATTCTTAGTAAGCTCTTTCTCAACCTCAGCCATTGCCATAGCAGCAGCTCTTTCAGCATCTCTAGCTTTTCTTTTTTGTTTCCCTGCCTGTATAAAACTATTAGTTGTAGTTCCAACAGTTATAGCTAAACTTGAAATACCTAAAATTAATCCTGACATAATAAAATTCGTTTTTCAATAATATGCTGAGGTAATTCCTTGTAGCTATCTGCATAAACATCCGCCTCAGCTTCTTCAAATGTTTTTGCATCTGTCTTATACACACAACACCATTGGGTATCCTCATGCACAAGTAAAACTCTTTGTGCTCCTTCCTTTGTATGTATAAGATGAGGAGCAGTGATTGTCTCTACCGTACCCTCATCAGTTAAAAATGAAACCTTACCCTTTAATAAAAAAGAAGGATGATTTTGTTTATGAACCATAGATATTACTACATGCCCAGCAGGCATAAATAACTCTCTAGTATATAAACCTCCTTCTAGATGTTGTTTTAAAGGATACACTTCTTCTAATTCTTTACTTTGAGGAGTACCTGCTTTATGAACCAACGCATGCTCTGTAGCTATAAGCTGATTCTTAAAGTTTTCAATTTCATCCCAAAGCAATCCAGTGCCTGTAGAAATTCCTCTTAATATATCAGTAGATAAAACTTCTGTTTCCATATTTCTACAAAGATAAGAATTTTAAGGGAAACTTTTGAATGCCTCACTTTTTACTGCAAATAATTCTGTAGCACTCGTTGATGCGTTGCTTAATGTAAACTCACAGTAGTGACCCATTACTCCTTGTGACTCAGCAATAGAGTTCTTAATGTATAAAAAATATTCAGTCTGACTAGGAATAGGTACAACTCCTGCTACGGTGTTATCTAATTCTACTAAAACATTACCTATATTACTAAATGAAACTGTTTGTACAATACCTGCTAGAGTAGGTTCTAAATCACCACTAGCATTAGCTACACCAAAATAAAAAGCATCGCCTATAGATAACATTGAACCTATATTTACAGGCGGTTCAAAAAGAATAGTTGTAATTGCTCCATCTATAAAAAATGAAGTGCTGTTACCAATTCCAGTTAGTGAGCGTAAAGCATACTGGTCTAGATTAGCAGGAACATTACCACTATTTCGTATGTAAGCAAACCAATCATTTTCTTTCTTCTCGTAGTACTGATTACTAGGGTTTGATAAATCTGCATTTATAAATCCTGTAGTTTGTATATCAGTAATAAATGTGCCCTGCCAAGGGTCATCGCTTTCTAAAGCAATAGTTTTAAACTTTTTATTTTCTAAAGGAGACTCGTTAAATATACTTGTTAATTCAGAGATACCCTGAATACCATAGAAATTATTTCTAGTTTCATTTGTATTATGCTTATATAAGTTACCTCCTTGAAAAGTATATAAGAATTGATTCATACCTTTTATTATCTCAGGGAAATAAGAATAAAAAGAAGGGAACCCTTGTGCTGCTTCGCTATATGTTAAAGTGTAATTTTCCATTTTTTATGTACAATTTGCTGGGGTAAATTCCACAACCCCATCTGTTACTACTATGTATTTACCATTACTCATTAGGTAATTCCCATCAGGAACTCTATTTGAACCAGTTGAATCAAGAAAAACAGGATTGTGTCTTATAGGAAAGGCGTTTGTGTCTGGGGTTCCATTAATATTAATAAACCTACCAAAATAATATGTATCTGGAGTAGCTCCACACGAAGTGCCGCTACCTATTGACGCTCCTTGAAAAGAAGGTAATGCTGCTGCACAATTTACTACTATATCCCATCCTGTTTGGTCGCAAGGTCCTAAAACCTGGACAATAACAGTACCTGCTGATGCTGTAGGCTTAGGGACAATTAAAAGATTATATTGCTCTCGCCCTCCAAAAATTTTATCGCCAGGGTATACATAAACAGTTTGTGGACTAGGAGTTCCTGGAAGCCAATCAACAGCATCAAAACCATTGAAAAAATCAACTGAATTTCCACTAGGGTCTGGAGTACAAAGAAACCCATCCTGTCCTGAACAAAAACTCTCACACTCGTCAGAAGCACGTCCTAATATAGTAAACGCATCTGCTACGCCACTTGTACTCTGCCTGTTACCATCAGTTGGACTTGACAGTCTATTATAATATACACCGTCAAATAAAACCCTAATCCCATCAGGAATATTAGCAGGGTTAAAATAAATACTTATAGCTCCTATGTCAGTAGTTAATGTACCAGCATTAAATTCTAACTGGTACAGCCCTTGACCACCTCCAGGTGGATTTATAGAGCTTCCACAAGCAATACCACAATCTGGGCATATCTGAACTGGAAGTAATACGCAGTTTAATAGTTCTCTAGTAATAAGACCATCCGAATAAAGTCCATCAGGAGCACAAGTTGTTTGTGCCTCATCAGTATAGATACTTGTTGAAGATGCTAAATCTGGTCCGTTTAAATAATAAGTTCCTGGGTTTGCCATTTTTTAAGGTATTTCACATTCACAACATAAATCAATTACACCACCTGTTCCATAACATAAATCTACTTCAACAGACTGTCTATAGTCATAAACTAAGTATAGATACTGTCCACTAGAAGCCATAGTATAATCTCCTATAAATTGAGTAGGAGCATTAGTGGTGTCTAATGGTAAAGCTGTACCTGCTGCTGTTATTAGAGCAGATATATCTGCAATAGTTTCTGTGTATAAAGTATTAGTTCTTAATGCATAAAATTTATTTTGTGTTGCATTAAATTCAAAATCATCTATAGGGAGTTTATTACATATAACCTGCACCTCTGCACCATCAGAAGGAATAACACCTGCTCCCTGTGGTGCTGTTACTGAATCGTACTGGCTAATAGTTATAACACCTGGTTCATCACTAAATGTTATTTGCCTAGAATGAAGAGGTGAAACATAAGTTCCGTCTACCCATCTATATTGATTATGTATTGTCTTTCCAACATCAGGTGCGTTTGTAACACAAACCTGGAATACTGTTATTACATCTCCTACAGGACATTTTACATTAACAGAAACTGTTGTGCCCTGTAAACCATTAATTTGAATTTGAGCCTCATCTTCATTAACAACATCTTTATCAAAGTTAAAGGTAAATGTTCCGTTATCCACACCTGTTGTGGGAACTACGGTTACTCCGTTATAAGTTACTGTTATAGCACTAGGAGTACTAGTAGAAGGCGTTTCAGCTATCACTTCTATCTCTACATCTCCAACAAGTAAACCTACATCAACACAGTAATTAATAATCTTATCCTCTGGAAAAGTAAAAGTTTGTTGTATACCACATTCTAAACAATCGTCTCTAGATGGTAAATCTTCATCATTTATACTTAGTACATATTCATTCATATAAGGGTCATACCCTCCAATTTTTTGCTTGTTTAAGCTATCTTTAAATCTGTCCCTAAACCATGAACGCATACCTTTTTCTGAGATAACACTGAGCTGTTCGTTCTGACCAGAACTTCCAGATAATTTTATTACAGCACCACGTTTAGCGTCAGTAAAATACTTATCAAATCCCCATGCACAAAAACTCTCAGGGTTTTTAGAAATACCATACTCTTCTATTCTAGCTATCTGCGTTCCTAACACTTCAGGAATTGAAGCTATAGTTCCACCACCTATAGAATCACTAATTAAATTCTTACCTGCTAATACATAAGATATTTTATCTTCCTGTAGTACAAGAATATCAGTTTCTCTTCCATATAATTTTTCAATAGGTCCATAAATATCTTCACATGGCTTAAAGTTTAAAAGCCCTAAATTAAATTCATTTAACTTATTTACGTTACTCTCATCATTATATACACCACTATATGTCAAATCAGCAAAACGATGAGCTTGTTTAAATTCTACTTCTGAAGTAGAAGCTGTTCGCTCTCCTAGAGAAAACTCTCCTCCAATTAAAGAATCTCTTATTTTAAAACTTTCAACACCATTACCGTAACTAAAACAATTAAAGAAATCAGTTTCTATTATAGCTGGAGATGTAGCAGTTTGGTTCTGTACATTACCTTCGTGCCTTCCTGTAGTTTTATCAATATTAAATACGTCTGCTGATTCATACCATAAATCTGGAGTAGCATCTTCAGGCTCTGTTTCAAATACTATTATATTGTCAGCTCTAAAAACTTTAATATTTAATAATGCACAAGCTTTTTTTCTAGACGAACTACCATTACACGCATTGGTTCCTGAAGCCATTAAAAGCAATTGGTTAGTTGCACTATCACGATAAAATCTCCAGTTGTATGTACAAGCACTAACTTCAATATCGGTTATGCTAGAAGCTAATGTAGGGTCATAAGAAGTATTATAATAAGGTGGAGGGCAATCTGGGCTTCCGCTTACTGAAGCGGTTCCAGAATTTAATCTACTTTGTATATTATCTCCATCCCACCATTCTTTAAAATTATCATAATCACGAGAGGAAACTAAATTTAATAAAAGATTATAACTTCTTCCATCACATTGATTACCAGGACCACCACGCCTTTTAAATTCAGCATCAATCTGTATACGAGAACCAGCTGGTATAGTATAATCTTCATATATATAAGTTGGGTTAGTAGGGTCATATCCTGCTTCTCTTTCTAGATTAACAGGGTATCTTGATATAGGATAGTTTGACTGTCCTCTACATTGACCTATACGTCCAAATTGTATAGTAGGATTATCGCCTGCAATAGTTTGAAAATCATTAGCTAGTATTTTCATGTATGTTCCAGCAGGAATAAATATGTCATTCCCATCATCATCGACAAGAGGTGGTTCAATAAAATCTTCCGTTTGAGCTTCTTTCTGAAGTACGGTAGCGTACTGACATCTTGTAGTAGGACCAGCAGTGTCTGCCTTTACTCTAAGCCTATCGCCCTCTTCTACTTTTCTTGCATTCTCTCCTTCTAACAAAAAGTATGTTGCATTAGTTGTAGGGTCATTAAAATATATATTTGTATATACAGTATTATAACCTTCTAAATCTGGTTTTAAAACAAACTTATATCTATCAGCCCATAATGGAGCTAGTTGTGTTGGAGGTATAATAGCTTCTATATGGTTTTGTAAAGGAGCTGCCACGCATCCTACATGAACTGTATTATTTCTACTTACAAGAGCAGTAGTAGAACGGTTAAATTCGTCCATATATATAATACCTAGTTCATAATCTCTATCACTGTGTAAGCTCTTAGGATTTCCTACTCCTAAATAACTACCTTCAGCGAATGTAACGCTATAGTATTCATAAATACTGGTAGTAGGTGTAGTTAGGTTGTCAACAAATCTCATAGCTAATAATCCAAATCCTATTTCTGAACTTCCAGGAGATGTAATTATTTCTATTGCCTGTCCAGGAGCGTTAATCCCACTTTCAAATTTAATATAACTATCTAAAGTGTTTGGAATAAAACAATTAAAATCATCAGTAAGAGTAAATCCAGAACAAGAAGTTGGCTCTCCAGGAGTAGGGTCATATACAGGAAGTATGTTTGATGCAGTACCTATTGATTCAACAAACAAAGAATCTGTTGCTAACTCATATACACTATTAAAATCAGCTGGAAGTATAAAAGTAAAACTTAAAGTTAAATTTGTTGACGTTTCAGTTGGAGCAGTTCCTGGACCAGCAAATGAATTATGAGAAAACCTTATGTCAAAAGTTATACTAGCACCAGCAACTAAATCTATATCACCAAAATCAAAATATACAGATGCGTTTGGTATTTGATTAGTACCGCCAAATGTATAATTAAAATTTTGCGTTGCATCCGAAATGTTCTCTAAACTAATCTCATTGGATATTAATTGACAGTAGTACTCTAGTTTGATAGGGTTTTCATTAAGGTCAGTTAAATCGTATCCATCTACATAATTCCCATATATCAAACGATTACCCATTATTGTTTGAGCTTGAGCTTTTAAAGGAACATTATCAAATATACGCACAAGCTGAGTAGGATTAATAACAGTATATATTTTACTGTTAGTAAAATTAAAAATATAATCCGTATTATCTGCGTATCCTAAATCTTCTTTATTAAAAACCTCAATTGATTTTATAACATTCGAATTTGTTTCTTTAAATGCAACTTCTATATTCTTAACTAAAGGACCGCCACTATTAAATGTTACATTTACACTATTAAATGAATTAGCCATTCCTTCATTAAGACCACTAGCTATAGAATAATCAAAAGGTTTAGGTATAAAAGCAGGTTCACTAAACTGTGAAAGTGCAGAATACTCGCCATCTTCATATTTGTATCTGTATGCGAACGTTATAAATCTTTCTTCTAAAAAGTTTTCATCTCCAGATAAATTTACTAATTGAAATTCAGGAGATTTTGTTGGAGGTTTTTTTATAACAAGTAGTTGTTCTTCTAAAAAAGAAGCTGCAGAATCATAGTTTCTAGTTATATTTATAACTCTTGGCTGATTATAATTATCAGTCCAAAACAATAAATCCTCTACTCTATTAACTCCTGTTATTAAAAAATCTGGATTAAAATTTAAAATAGTTTTTGTTACGTCCGCAGTTATAACGTGATATATCAACGTATTTAACTCAACATTAAAAGACACAACCATATCAACAATTCCACCTATCGGATGATTAGGGTCATTTACAAACCAATATAAAGTTTCTCTTTGACCGTCCTCATAAGCTCCTATACATCTAGCCTGACTACTTAAATCAACACCATTATATTGTAATGAAGTTAACTGGGTATTCCCTTTTGTGTTTTCAACAGACCCAACCTCTGATTCTTCAGTTGAACCTAGACGAAGATTCATAGCATTAACATACTCGCCATTAGGCAGCAAGCGTTCGTCAACGCTTTTATTCATTCGTCCTGCAATAAAATTCCTAGTAGTTTTTGCCATGCTTATTTAATCCACTTATCCATACCTCTCATGTTCTGTAACAATCGCCCTGGATGTATATTACTTATTCTAATTTTAGCGTTTCTTAATAATGAAGAGCTTCTTTTTCTAGCTCTATTCACAACATATTCTTGAACTCCGAATTTACTATTTAAAATAGCATATTGAATGTAAGCGTATACATACTCTTCAAAAAGTTTGTTGACAGTTACTAATGAATCCTCTCCATTTTCCATTCCGTCTGACACATATTCTACAATACATAAGTTCCCTGCCATATCAGAACTAAAATTAATAACTCCTCCTTTAGGGTCTATCTTAAATGTTGGATTAGCATTCGCTGTTTCAGTATTTAATCCGTACTGAGCTCCCACGCCATAATCAAAATACCACTCCCCATCCACGCAATAACCTTCTCTATTATTGTAAGGACTTTGGTCGTTAAGATAAATACTTTTTTTAGTTCCCTCTACTCTTTGTAAATCTATAAAAGCTTGTGAAGGTTTTAATATATTTCCATCATGGTCAAATAATATTCTACATGTATGGTCCTGAAGATAAGCGTCACTCCAGTTTGTTTGTATGTTTTCAGTTAATGGTCTTAGAACACCATCTTTATATAAAGAAACTCTAACCCAGTTTACATAATCCTGCGGAAGAACGAATCGTAATCTTTCACAAACATCTAATTCTAAAATTTTTATTTCCTTAAAAGCATCATAATTAAGTTCTTGTATTGCTCGTTTTGCATGAAATAGAACTCTATATCTTTCCTCGTTATTAACTAAGCTGTGGTTACCAGCATACATTAACATAAAGTTATTTACTATGTCGTATAAGCTTACATACTGGTAAGACCCCCAGTTATCTTGTTCTGTGTGTGGGTTGCCTGTATTTTCGTAATATGTATAATCATTTATATATGCCATTATTTTTCTTTTTGTGTTTCAATAGTATCCAATCCTGTTGCAAACTGTGTAACTTGAGTTTCTCTTATAGACATTCCTGCATATTGTAATATCTTATTAACTAGTGTAGGCTCATCTTCTAATGGAATCTCAAAATCTTGATACAATGCACTAGATGAATCAAACGAAGGTTCTCCTCCTACTAACTGCACGTATGTCCACTTAGGGTCTTTAGGGTATCTAATATACTGACACTTAACTCTACCAATTGAGTTTATATCTTCAGGAAATACATCTAACGATACGCTTTCTGTTGTATACGCTGGATAAAAAGAGTTAGGAGATGTAAGTATAGAGTTATTTAACATTGTTATTTTAGTATGCGTAACTCTTTCTGCTTCATTAAAACGTGTACCTTTTTTATATATAGAATATTTTGTGCCAAGAGGACCTGCTTCATTAGGCGAAACTTGTAGTGTAGTACTATTAACTACAGTTACTACTTTTAGATATTGAACACCGTTATTCTCAAGTGCTACAATATCTCCTACACCAATATCACTAAAATCAGCGTTAGCGTCTATAATTTTATTTGACCCTCCAGAGGTTCCTGTTGTAATTCCTTCATCTAAAACATCATTAAATACTAAAACTTTGTTTAATAAATAGTAATCACTACCTGTTGTAGCTAGTGAAGGAACAGAATAAGTATTATCTACCTGATTATATAATCCTGATGTTACAGAAAATAAGTCAATCGCTTCCTCATATATTTTTTTAATGTCTGCTAATCCTATTCCTGATTTTCTAGCATTCTCTTGATTTACCTGATAGTTATACTGATAAAAGTAATCTTCAAATATATCTAATTGAGCTTGCTTTGCGTAAAGGTTAAAATCACTAGGAGTAATATATCCGTAGTTGTTTTTATTAAGGACCGACAGCACTGTTTCTCGTACCGAATTAATAATGCTCATCTGTTAAATTATTTAATACAAAGATAAGTAAAAAAAAAGAGGTTGCATTTTTGCAACCCCTTGGTATAACGTTAATAGAAATACTATCTTTTGTTTTCTAGATTTTTTTCTAAAAATTTTAATATGTCAATTCCATCATCAGTTTGTAAATATGAAGAGATAACATAATAAGGGTCTTCTCCAAACGGAAGATTTAACATCCTCTTCTTATTTTTAGGGGTATTAAAGTATACGTCTTTTTTATTATTTTTAAATATTAATACCTTATGTGAAAAAAACTCTTGAACTAAAGAGTTTAACTTTAATGTAGGGTCTTTAACAGCGTTTAAAAATTGTGCTGGCTCTTGCTCTGCAAAAATTAAAATATCTCTTCTTAACTCAGCTGAGGTAGTTCTAGATACATCTGTATTAAACAGTACTCTAGCTAAAGATTCTACTTGTTCTATATCTAATTGTCTAGCTTCTATTAAAGCATCCACTCTTGAATTTAAAACATCCATTTCTTTCTGAGCATCTTTTTCTGTATTAACCTCTACAAATTTAGCACCATTCATTGGGTGATAATGTAAGAACTCCTGAAGAACTGGATTAGTTCTAGAAACGTGCAAAAATCCATCTTCAAAAATAACAGGTTCCACAATAGCGTTTCCATCCTGCTCATCTTCAAAAGGACTTTTTTGATTTCTTGCATATCGCAAAGCTCTGTTTTCACCTTTGACCTCATCAAAATGCATTAAAGGATATCTTCTTGAATTTCTAGTTGGCAGCATAAAAGAAAGTGGTGCTGCTTCTTTGGTAAGTTTGTAAGTCTTATTGACTAAATTATTTTTTTTCATTTGATTAAAATTTAATTATTAAAAAAAGGGAGGGCAATAAATACCCTCCCTGGTATTTACATTATTATGATTGGAAAATCACAAAGTTATTTGCTCCCATAGTACACACACATCTTTCAGATAGGAAGTTTACTTCCATTGCATCTAAATCAGATGTTGCAGCACCACCAGCTGAACCTGTAATCCAAGTCTTGTAACGTCTGTCTTCTGTTTCAGAAGCTCTGTAACGTACATGTAAGAAAGGACGCTTAGCATTCTTTCCTAAGATTTGGTCATATACAGTAGTAGAACCAGCAGGAACTAACATACCGTTTACAGCACCAGTTCCAGTAAGCCCTCCACGCATTGTTGGGTCGTTTAGGTATTTCCAGTCAGACTTGTAGAAGTCATATCCTCTACGGAATCCTGTAAATCCTAAGTTAAGAGCCATCTCTTGGTCATTATCAAATAGACCATAAGAAGTACCATTAGCTCCACCACCTTGAGCAGAACCGTTAAGCTCAGCTAACATATCATCAATGTCAAATCCAAACTGACGGTTTAAGAAAAGTACGTTTTCTTCAATCGCCCCTTGCTTATCTAAACGAGAAATGATAGTATCAAAATCCGCTAGAGCTGTTGGGTTTCCACCTGCCCATACGTTTCCTCTGTTTTCCACTACATGGAATACACCTTCAGAACCTTTGTTTCCTACATCTCCACCTGCTGCAATTGCTCCAGAACCTGCTTCAGCTGGTACTGCTTCAATCATTGCTGTTTCTAAATAGTCATCAAAACGTAATCTTGTTTCATGCTCTGACTTCAAATACCATAAGTATCCTGAAGCTCCATTCTCTGAAGTTACTTCAATCCATCCGATTTGAGCCATATCTGAACCAGATACTGCGTACTTATCTTTGATGATAATTGGAGAGTTATCGAAGATTTCATCTTCAGCCTCTAAAGAACCTTGCATTCCATTGCTTCCTTTTTTAAATTCAGAACCATAGATAAAGATAGTTGCATCAGCATTTCCTGCTCCTGTACCACCTGTAAATCCTTGAGCATTGTAAAAAGCAATTGTAACTTGGTTAGCGTTTAAGCCACCTGCTACACCTACTGCAGTAACAATACCTTTAAATTCTCCTGTTCCGTCATTTTTAGAAACTACAACAGTTTGACCTACACGAATTGCAATTGTTCCAGCAGTTAAGCCTGTTGCAGCTCGGTCTGGTACTAACGCATCGTTAATATCAAATGTTACATTGTCTCCAGCAACTACCGCTGCTGTACCACACTGTGCATATTTAGTGTGTAATCTACCTTGCTCTGCCCACTTTACTAAGTCAGAGTTACTTGGTAACTCTGCTCCTACTAAACGTAAGAAAGAGGAGATAGTTCTATTACCATAACGCTCAAATTCTTTCTCGTACGTATCTGGTAAGTACTGATTCAAAAAGTTGAAATCAGTAATGTAATTAGTAGCCAACGGCACTTGTTGTGGTGCTGGCTGTAATTGAAATCCTGGACCTACTGGGTTAGTATTTGGTCCTAATAATTGTCCTGCCATTTTTAATTTTTTAAAATGTTAATTTTTATTTTTTATACTTCTAATTTTTAAACCTTTTCCAGTACTTGGGTTCATTGCACGAAACTGAGTTCCTCCTTTTGAAGTAACTTCAGGAGCAGAACGTGTGGACATATTGACATTCTTTATTTTTCTTGTCACGTCCTCTGTTGCTGCTGCCATTCCTTGTTCGTAAAAAAACCTTGCGAACTTATCAGGGTTCATTGCTGCTGATAATGCTTTGTGATATTCAGCTGCGTTTTTAACTAATCCACTATCATCCAAATGTCTATCAATAAAATTCTTGATACTCGATTGAGTGTTTTTAATTTCTTCCGCAGTTCCTCCAGGATTATACAATAAGTTAGCTTCATCAATACTGACCTTAAAACCTTTAAAATCTTGATTTAAAACCTTGTCTGTTTCTTGTAAAAAAAACTCAGACCTTCTTTGAGTTTCCTCTTCCTGATTTTTTGCATTATCAACGTATTGTTTATAAGCCTTATATTCTTCACTATCATTAGAAATACCTGCACTACTTGACTCAAGTGGCTGGTGATACATTTCTTTCTGTTCGTTAAAGAACTTCTTGGCTTTTACAATTGCCTTCTTTCTTTTTAACTTAGCTCTTTTTACATCTGTCTCATCATCTATATCCTCATCAAATAAATAATCTTCCATTAATAATTCAACATCTTCTTTATCAATGCCTTCTTCTGTTGCTAAAAGATACTCAGTTAAAATCTGGTCTCCATCTAGAGAATCAAAATCTCTGTTTAACTTAACATAGTCTTCAATACTCCTACCAGTTTTCTTTTTATATTCAAAATAAGCTGACACATCTTCAGGTAATTCTTCGTTGTTTTGTTTTTCATCAAACAATTGACCTACCGATGATATGTCTTTATCATATCTATTCTTAATAAAATTAAGAACGTCTTCTTCTTTTAATTCATCACTTTTAGTTTCATCTTGTGACGTACTGTTATCTACAACTTCTTGTTGCGATTCTTTTTCGTGTTGTTGTTCTGCGTTTTCTAGTAGAGCTTCCTCTACTTCTATTGCTGATTTTTCTTCAATAACACCTACTTCTTTTACTTTTATTTCCATTAGATTAAATTTTAGTACAAATATAGTACATTAAACAATATAAATTATTTAGTTTACCTTGGGTCAAATTCAGCTAAATCAAAGCCATCCAAGCTATCTTCATTAGACTCAAATCTTTGAGGAGGTAAATTATTTTTTCGTTGATTTATAAGCTTAGATTGTTCAGAGTTCTGTTGACTTATTCGAGATGATTTTGCGTTTTCTCTACTTACCTCTCTATTAGCTAAAGCTTGTTCTGAAATATCTCTTAATTGTTGATTATACTCAAACTCTTGAGCCATTAATTGACTTTTTAGCTGAGCTTCATTCTTCATCTTCTCTATTTCAAAAGCAATTTCAGCTTGTTTAATCTGCATCTTAGCATTCATCTCCGCTTGAGATTTTTGCATAGCTGCTTGAGCTGCCATCTGTTGAGATTTTAATTGCTGCTGAGCTAACATTTGCTGCTTCATCATCTCATTTTTTTCATCACGCTCTTGCTTTTGTTTACGCTTAACTTTTAATAATTGATTAGCTAATTTTATATTTTTTAATTCCCTTATATCAATTGCATCCTCAAGATTAATATCACTCTTAGATAAAGCAGTTTGAATGTTTTGTTCAAGCTGAGCTTTTTCCTCTTCATCTGGAGACACCTCAATAAAAACTCCGAAATCATAAATGTATAAATCAGATATATCACCTAGAATAGACACATTATATTTTCCTATCTGGCTTATAAAATCTTCTTTAAAATCTGCATATTCCAAAATGTCAGCCACCCTGTATGTTAATGCTTCGGCTAATGTTCTATAAACATATAAACTACCTTGTAATATATGACGTGTAGCTGTATTAGAATTAAGTGCTGCTAACTTCTGTAATCCTACTAAAGAATTAGGGTCTGGTGTTGAACCATCTCTAGCTTCATTTAAACCTGTTACAGTTCTAATCATGTTAAGATAATGATTGTAGTTTGTAATTAGCATTTGTGTTTTACTAGCACCACTATTAGATGTAAGCTGTTGAATAGGAACTCTAGCCTGGTTAAAATCTCCGTCTTGTGTATAGCTTCTACCTATAACACTACCTGTCTGAAAGTAAAGCCTTAAAGCATCTTCAGGATTATAAGCCTGACCTGTCCCTAAATCTACTTCATTTAATCCATCGGCATCAATAAACACTCCATCAGGTACAACTCTAGCTATAACCTGTTGTAATTTTAAATGAGTAATTTGTATTAAATCTGCAAAAGGTATCATCCTCCTAACTAAAGATTCAATAACTCCTTTATACATTCTTGGAGCTACCGCTACATAATTAGGTAGAGCATGCTGAGAAGAAGACTTAGGTCTAACCATATTCTCTGCAAGTTCCCATTTTAATAATATATCCGTTCCCATAACCATAATACCTTCGTACCATACATCAATAGTTTTAGAAACTTTTTCAAACTTTCCATCTTCCATCATTTCTGGTGGAGGATTAAATTGGTCGTCTTTTTCTATCATTTTAACAGCACCGTTCTCTGATATTCTTTTCTTATATACCATCTTCTTAGTGGTCTTATAATTAAAATACATCAATGTTACAGTGTCTCTATAGAATATATCATTTTGATAATACTGTGCTACATTATAATAATCATACCAGCTCTGACTGTATTTAGATATTTTTTCTAAATCATCATTAGTAAGCTTAGGGTCTATCTTAAGTAATTCTGTTATAGGAACATTTTTGATTTCCCCCCAATAAAAACAATCTTTAAAATGAGGGTCTTCAGTATAGCTATATACTACATTAGCAGGGTCAACATATTTAACTTCTACACCAGAACCTGGCAAGAACTCATGCTTTGCAACTCCTATTCCTAATACTGTTAAATCATAATCAACTCGCTTACGAATATCCTGATAATGATTTTCAGAAAACATAGTATCTATAGCTTCTTCTTCTGCAATTTCAATAGCAGGTTTATAGTTAAGCTGCATATATAAAGTAAGCTCCTCATCATTCTCAGGTAAAGAATCAGGGTCCATTGTAAAAGGGTCTGCTCCTGTCATCTCCTTAATATCTAATAAGATATCTTTAGCAGCCATTTGACCTTCAATCATATCCTGATACTTACTTCTTTTTCCTTGAGATAGAGCATCTTGAGCGTATGCCTTAACCTTAAATAATCGGTCTGACATTCCGTTAACTACTATATCTACAAATTTTGGAAGTATAGGGACTGGAGTCCAGTCTAAGTTGAGGTAAGATAAATCTCCATCAACTGCTAATTCATTTTTATATTTTGCAACAGATTGCTCACCTCTTGCATATAAGCGTAGTTTATGAAAGTCTCTCCATTGAGAATAATAACGACAACCGTTACCATCTTTTTTAAACCACTCATACTGTATCGCTTGCCCTATTTGTAAGCCAAACTCATCAGTGGCTTTTTCTGCATCTGACACAAATTGACTAGGAAAACCTACAGATGAAATTTTTACTTTTACTTCTTTCATCTATCTTATAATATCGCTTGTTAATCCCTTGTTGGTATACCTTGCAAAGTTAATGGAAATTTTTGAGCTTTTTGTTTCAGGTGTGTAAAGATGCTTTTGACAAGCCATTATAGCTAATCCACTACTAATAGAGGCATCGAACCTGGTTCTATTGTTTATATCAAACTTAGCCCAATCTTCTAAAGTTCTGGTAAAGGGCATAGTACCCATTAGGTCAGAATCTCTAAATGTATTTTCCATATCTAATCCTATATGCTTTTCTATAAAAGACTCTATTGCTGCAGCGTGAGCTTGCTTTACATCTTCACTAGAGTTAGGTATACCTCCTAATTCTTTTTCTGTTCTAGATAATTTATTATATGTTTTGTCAGGTCTGTTTAAACTAAATCCTCTATACCCTCTATTCTTAAAATGATATAATAGTCTAGGTTTGTTATTCTCTACTAGTATAGGCATTCCATAAAACACACAAGCCATTAATACTTCTTCAAAAAATATCTCTGCTGTTTGAGGTCTAGCAACATATTCTAAAAAAAACTCATTGCTAGGTGCATCATCCATATTAAACTTAGTAAGCCCATGCAAAGCTCCGTTAGAACCTCCTCCACCTACAACTCCTGATATGTCATAACTGTCACATCCAAAAGCCCCTAAGTGTTCGTTCCCTGGAAGATTTTTACCGTTTCGTTTTATTACTCTATTCTGTAGATTTTTATTAGGTGTCCATGAAACTCTAAATCTACCCCTATTATTAGGTGTCCATACTACAGAAGAATCTTTAATGCCATCCTTCCAAGAAAAAGAACCTTGAGTAATATGATGCTCTGTTATTGTAGAATCATTGTAATCAATCTGCTGATATATTTTTGTTAAATTAAATAATGACTGCTTACTCTCATCTCTAAACGCATGAGATTCTGTTCGAGGAAACTGACGATAAAATTCATTTAAAGCATCTGGGTCATTCTTTAAACTGTCCACTTCTGCCTCCCAATAATCAATAGCACCATTATCTATTATCTCTCCATCTACTCCTATTGTTTTTGTTTCAGGTTTCCTAAACACTGGCATTCCATATCTATCTATAAAACCTTCCATATTCCATTCCATAGGAATAAATAAATTATATAATCCACTTTTAGTTTGACCATTAGAATTTCTACTGGTTGCGTCTGAATCTTCGTAAAGTTTTTTAAAGTTACCACCACCCTTACTCAAGGCATTAGAGGTAGAGCCCATCATGCATTTACCTATAATTCTACTACCTAAACGTAAACACGTTTTTGTAACCCTCCAGTTATTAAGTATATTGTTAGGCTTTATCCATTTTCCACTTTCATCATGTACTAGTAGTAAAAGTTTTTCACCATCGTAAGAGTTATCATCTGTATTCTTCCAGTCAATTGTTGTGTCTAACCCAAGCAACTCTTCTTTGTCTGAATCATACATATTCTTTTTTGTTATCTTAGATGCAGGTATCCTAAAAGCAAGTTCTGTTTTAGGTTTATCCATACCGTCCTGTATAGGTTTAAAAAAGAAAGGTAATCTATTAGCTATAGGAACTACTTTATCTGTGAACATCTTCTTTGAATCCGAACCTGTTTTAGATAATATCCCAACTCTTGAATCTTTTGCAAGAGTACCTGTATTAACACATTCTGAAGACCCCATGTAAGAAAATCCTGACCGTCTTATTTTTAAGTATGTCATTCCAAAGCTCCTACTATCTGCCTTGCATGCTTCCCAGAATATATAAAATATTCTATTAGCTTCCCTGTAATCAGGATACCCAACATCAATACTAGTCCATTGAAGATACATATAATGAGCACCAGTTATATACGTTGGCAGTCCATTATTCATAAACCAATGACCTATCTCTCTGCTATCAAACTCATTCTCAATATAATCTACCCAATTGTTTTTAAATTCAGATGGCATTTCGTTCCATTGAAATATAGATTGAATTTTACTTAGCTGTTTAGGAATATCTATTCTCTCCCAGTATTGTTCTGTCTTAGATTTAGACCTACTGTGTATTTGTTTAAGCTGCTTCGGTAAGCCAACTATAACGCCTTGTATGTTTAGTATATCTCCAAGCTCTCCAGTTTTTGATATACATATAAAATCATATTTTTTATTGTAGCCGTAAGTCCAGCTCTTATTCCTGTTCTTATTAGTAAGGACAGCTTTAGGAATATAGTCTTCTAATATTTTATATAAATCTTTATTTTGACCTTCGTTCTGCAAATCCTTGTTTTGTATCTACTTTTTTATTTGTACCAGATAAATCGAGAGCTTCTCGTTCTGCTTCTATTCTACTTAATATTTCAAATGCATCGAATATAGCCAGCTTCTTTGTTGCTGCAGCATTCTTTAATCTGTCTGCAGACAAGTCGTCTTCAGGGTCATGCTTAATAATCGCTTCTTTTGCAACTTTAATTAGTTGTTCTACCGCTCTGTGCCCTGCTTCTATTATCTTTAACTTTATTTCTTTTGATTTCATCTTTAATTCTTTTAACTTTCTTCAAAGGAATATTATCAAATTCATCATCATCCATCCAATCCCACTCTCTACTCATAATATCATTGTAATTTGGTGGTCATACATTCTATAAAGTTTATCTCCATCGACTTCAAACTCATATTCACTGTCAGGTTTAAAGGATACAATATCTCCTTTCGAAACACCTTGACTAATTAATTTAGTGTTTGGATAAATCATTTTGCCAACCAGAGGTTCTTCTTTTGTGTTCTTAAATATAATAGCTTCTTTTGTTTTTATTGGTTTAACATAACAATACCTGTCATGAGCATACCAATCATCTCCCTTCTTAAACATAAAGAACTGGTCTGAATCAACTAGAAATAAGTTATCTTTTAAAAAACTTCTCCCACTTCTACGTCTTCCTTTTATATCGTTGTAAAATTTAAAAACATTATGGTGAACTAGAAGGGTGTCTCCTATTTCTATAGGACCACAGTAATTTACAGGTAATGATTTTACCTCTGCATATCTATTAGAGTATGTAGCATCCTCTTCAGAGGAGCTTACTAGAAAGTCTATACCTCCAATATTTTTAGTATTAGCGTATCGCTTATTATCTTTTGGGGTAACTATAAAGTCTGTTGGCGATTTCAAAAATTTATATTATATTCAATGGATACAGGCATGGATGAGCTAAACTCCTTCCAAAGAATTACAACATCATTGTCCTCTATGTATATTTTATAGGAATTTAATTCAGAATCAAATTTGATTAAATGAATCTTATGACTTCCGCTAAGCACGTCTTGTCCTACTATGTAATGCATAGCCCCTGACTTATAATCAGGACCGACAGATATTTTTCTTATATCCATTATTTATTTAATTTAATTATACATTAAAGCCCATTTCTTGTAATGAGGCTTCTATTTGGTCGTACCAAAATTGACGTATAGCTGCACTTCCATTTGGAACAGTTAACTCGTCACTCCATCTCATTAATTTAGGAGTACTTGTTGTGTAATCATCTAACATTGTTACATTACTATAAGCAGTAGCAGGTATAGTAGCAGGATAACTTTGTTCTCCTGCAGGATAACTAGTACTAACTGGAGGATTGCTAATATTCGCTGCAGGAACTAAAGAATTAGGTCCAAGTAAATCAATAAGAGGTGCGCCTGGAGTATTCGGTACAGCACAGAAAAATTGAGACCTATATGTAAATGTCGCAGCTCCAATAAAATTCCTTACAAGAGTTATATCATCAATTATAGCTGCATTGGTAGCATTATTCCTGTTTTTCCATGAATCAGCATCATTGTCGTTAGCAGCCATTTGATAATTGTCAGCTACAAATTGGCTACCTCCAGATTCATCTCCAAATCCAAAGATTACTACATTATCTGCGTTTTCAAATATTTCTCCAGGTCCTGTTCCTTGACCAAACCCTTTGTTACCAAGCATTCCTATTTGTCTTTCTTCACCACTCATCCCCCAATATATATGAGAATCATACTCATCACTACCGTTAGTAGCTCTGTCTGTATTTCCATTTGCTTCAGTTCCTCCTGTTGCATAGAAATCTTGAAGTAAGTTTCTTAAATTAGTTGTATTCAAATAATCTGCAGATTTCTGAGCGGATGTTCGTGTATATTTACAAACTGAATTTCCTCCATCACCTGAAGTTGTGACAACAGTTGCTCCATTAGCATCAACTAAAGTAACGTCTAGTTTATAGCCAAGGTAAGTTATTGTTCCTACGAATGTATTAGCAGGAATACCAGTTCCTTCAACAAGCATCCCAGGTTCAACAAGCATTGATGCTTGAGCTGTTAGTCCGTTGGAATTAGTTACATAACCTGTTTGTATGAATATTGAACTTGACATTTCTATTATACTATCCCCAGTATTCCATCCTTTATTCATATCTACATAAATTTCAGGAACACTTGTCATTTTAGCCATTTCTATAATTGAGGCATTAAAAGAACCACTAGTATCTTGCCAAAAAGTAAAGTAAGTATCTCCTGTTACTGTTAATCCTGATATTGTAAAATCTTGAGTTGCTGACAATCCATCATTATCTGTTACTGTCATCACTACATCAATATTTCCTCCAGGATATGGTCCTGTTAGCGTTCCTGTGCAATCGCCATTGTCTGTAAAAGTTAACCAACTAGCTCCTGCAGCAGGGAATATCTCTACCCCATCTACTGTAATAACATAATCTAAATCTGCACATGGCGTATTGTCATCACTTGTTGTCCAGTTATATGTCCAAGTGTCGTTTGGTTGCAAATTAGGATATGTGCCTGCAGATACAGGGTCTGTGGATGTCCATATTGGGGGGTTAGGAGTAATTGGTACTAACTCTATCTCACCTGTTAATGTCTGAGTTTCAGTTCCATCTACTGTAAATATTCCTCCTGGATTAATCGCAGTAAAAGGAGCGGATGCTTTAAACTGATATCCTGTATTAGCTAGTCCGTTTGTTATAAACTGATAGCTAACTCCTGGTTGTCCTTGTTTAATGTCATTTAACTCATTACCTGCCAACGTATAGTTTGGTGCGCCTGGAGTATTATCTATAATATTATTATTAAAAGGATTTAATGTTACGGTTACAGGAGGTATAGGTGCTATAGAATTTGTTTTTTCAAAATAGAATGATAGCTCCATATCTCCATCTGTTGGAGATATTCCTGTGTTTAGACTGCCTTCACATATTACACCAATATTTTGAAATGCGTTTAAAACAATATTTAAATCAGAAACATCAACCTCCCCTCTTGGATATGATTTATCATAAAGGTCAGATATAACAAATAAGTTTTCTTTTTTAGAATAGTTAGCAAAATTAGAAATAGCATTATTAGCAACTTCACCTATAGATACAGTCATTGTATCTCCTGGAGGAATAGCCATAACTTGGTCCGAAACCCAAGCCCATGTAACTAATTTTAATTTTAGAGTTACAGGAACTCTCCATAAAGGAACTTGTGTGCTAGGTGTAACAGCAGATGTCCATTGTAAAAAATCTTTTGAAACTTCAGGACCAACTCCACCACCTGTATTACTTCCTATTGCTTTAAACATCCCATTTACAATAAATGTTTCTGATGAAGCAGGAGGAGTAACAATATTTAATATATAATCAGCAAGACCAGCTATGGTAAACGTTTTAGTTTGTAACTCAATCGGACTTGATAATCCATCTGTTCCAATTAAATAATCCTCTGGATTAATTGGATTTTGATTGGGGTAAGCTAAAGTATTGCTAATTTTTGCCATCTTCTATTCTTTTTCTTTTATCTCTCCAGTCTGGAGATTTATAACGGAATCTTCTCCGTATTTTTTAATAAGTTTTTTTTCTAAAGAAGTAAAGTCTGTTCTTACAGTATTTATTTCTTTAAGCACTACATCTTTTTGTAATGCTAAATCTCCTAGTTGGTTTTTTAAACCTCCGAATTTAGTGTTTAATTCTTGTAAACGTTCTAATTCTTTTTTTGTAATTGATTTCATTTTATTATAATTAAAGTTATAACGCAAAGGTAGTAAAAAAAAATAAGTCTATTGTTTTGTCTTGCCGTACTCTCTTAAAGTAAAATATCCACCAATTGCAGTAATTCCCATAGTAGTTAATAAAGGCAAGTATGCCTCTGCTAAAGGCATCCCCCATTGAGAAGTTATAATAACAATATCTATAAGAATGGTAAAATTAGCAACAACTAAAGGGCGTATGTTTCTTGTTAGCTTGCTTCCGAACTTCATATCGTACTCCCATCTCTTGCTTATCTCTATTTCACGCTTTGATATTTCTTGTTCTACTACAATATCTTTTTCTAATTCTTTAAGAAGCAAATCTTTATCTGTTTGTGATATACTTGAGTTACCTCGTATAGCATCTCCTAGTTTATTTAAACCTTCTACACCTGTTACTGTACCTAATATATTTAATATCTCAGGACTTACTCCTACTATAGTTCGTAATAAATTACCAACAAAAGTACCTTCTCCTCCGTTTTTTTTTAGTTTTGGATTATTGCTCATATCTATTCTATTGTTTTATCCCAACGAGATTTTGTTTTTCTTATATCGTAATGAGTGAATGTATTATACTTACCTAACCCTCCTTGCAATATGTGTCCATGCTCAGTTAAGTTGTCTATAGTTTTATAGACTTCAGAAGGAATAATATCTGTAACTTGAATATCAGCAGCTTTACCTAAAATATGCTGTGAATTTGAAACTCCACCAATAGATTTATTGTGAGTTTTACACCTATAAGAACTAGTAATCTTAATAGGTTTTCTAACAAAATCTCTAACATGTTGTAGTTGGCATGCTAATTTTTGAATTTCCAGAAACACTTCCTCTGGCATTTCGCATCCACATTTACAATCAAATTCAGACTTATTAAAATTATTTGTTAGTTTTTTTTCTTTCATGATAACTAATCCATATTCTTTGAGCCGTATATATTATAGAAGCTATTAATAAAATTAGTTTTAGAGCCATCTCAACTTGAGAAAATGAGACAGCTAGGCTTAAGAAATTAAATGCGTAAATTTTCAAATCTTGAGTGTTCATTATTTTTTGATAATTTCGTAAGTAACTTCAATATCCATCAAAGCACTATTAGTTTGTATATATGTTTCTTTTACCATAGTGCAACAATATCACCAGCAGTAGTTCCTGCATTAAAAACTTGTATTACATTCACAGGAAAAAACTGTCCTGCATAAGCTCCTACAAATGTTAATATATCACCTCCTGCTGTTTGAACTTTTACTGCTCCTGCTGACCCAATATATAAAGCACACCCATTATTTATTCCATCTGGATTAGATATGTTAGGAATTAAATCAGTATCACTTGGTGTTACTGGAGCTGCTCTGTTGGCTGTAAGTTTTGTATATGCCATCTTTTATTTTGTATAAGGGAATTTTCTATTTAAACTATCTCTTCGTTCTTTACATCCGCAAGGTTTCCCTGTTACCTTACTTACTGTATCAACTACTTTTTTAATTCCTGTTGCGGTGGTAATTTTTTCTATAGTATCACCTAATCCTTTTGATTTCATTTTATTTATTTTTACAAGTACACATTTTATGGGGGCATGAAATAACATTAAACATAAGTTTACCTATTAACCAATTCCATCCACATTGAAACTTACACCAAATGCCTTGCATCCAGAGTCCTAACTTTACTAATAGTCTACCCATTTATTTTTTCTTTTTCTTCATTTGTTTTTTCTTAGTAGCTTTCTTTTTTGTTTTTGGTCTTCCAACCTTACTTCCGTATGTTCCTGGTCCGTTTGGCATATTTGTTGATTTTTTAATATTCTGTTACAAAGATAAGAATTTATTTTTTAGATTTCTTTCCAACACATTTCCATCTCTTTCTAGATAAATTATTTGGTGTGTTAGGGTCGTTTTGCTTTTTCTTACTTAGCCTTGTTTTTATTCCATAACTCCTTGCACAGTAGCTGTCACCCTTAGATGTACCAGGTTTTACTCTTGGACCTCCTCCTTTAGCCCTACCTGCCTGTCCATAACTAACCTTTTTACCTGATGAGGTAATTTTTACTTTTGCCTTTCCTTTTCGTGGTGTTGCCATTACTTTTTATTTTTATTTTTCTTTCTTCTCTCTTCTCTCCTTATCTCTCTGTTTTCTTGTCTAGCTGCTTTTTTAAATAATCTATCAGCTTTTCTGTCTCTTCCTTCATCAACCGCTTTAGCTGCTCTAGTCGCAGTATCATCAGATTTTTTATTAAATGTTGGGAATTTTCTTTTTGTTTTCATATTATAGGTTTTTTACTTTAGCTGCTGCTGTATTAGCAACAAATTGTTTTCCTTTTTTACCTGCTTTCTTTTTCTTTCTAGCAGTTGATGCTAGCTGTCGTTTACTTAACGATTTAGCTTTAGATAATGGTAGACACCTATCAGGATTTTTTTTATTCTTAGATGTGCCGCAAGGACCTTTTATCTTTCCATCAGTTCCAATACGAACCCATTTCTGGTCACGCCATTTCTTTAACTCTCCCATTATTTTTTATTTTTACCCTTTCCATAGTTGGGGTCTTTACAATATTTACTAGCAGCCATATTTGCATACGCAGATGGATACTTATCAAATGTTCTCTTTGCCCAGGCTATTCCTGCTGGACAAATTTTATTTCCTTTTGTTCTACCTTTTTTTGCCATATTTATTTATCCTAAACTAGTTACTTGTAGTTTTGCTCTAGTAAACTCTCTTCCTGCAGCCACTGCAGCTGGTATAGTTATTTCTATTATATCATTTACAGAATATCCTGAACCAGCAGTATCTATTGATTGCACTGTAGTAACCGCAAAGCTATCTATAGAAACAGTAAAAGTAGCTCCAGACCCTCCTGTTGGCACAACTGCATATTGATTAGCGGTTCCAGTAGAACCATTTGGTACTTTAATAAATCCTCCAGAATTAATAGAAACTCCTGTCACTCCTGAAGCTGCAGGGAAAACCTGAGTGCTTCCCAGGTATGCTTTGGTTACTGCAGTTGAACCTAGTTTTAAAGCACTTATACTTCCGCTTCCTAATGAAATAGCCATGTTAAGTTATTATATATAAAGTGGTTGCTACTGGTGTTCCAGCATCATATTCCGCTTGTGTTAAACTAACTATATTTATAATTGAATCAGAACCACTTGGTTCTCCTGTGATTACAGAAGTCACTTGGTCTTCTAATAAATCTGATTTTTCAATATACTTTACCTGTCTGCCTGCACTAACATCTACTATAGCTAAAATATCATCATCCTCCGTTGAGGTTAATTGCGAATTGCTTG
>Ga0208298_1000140_pt1 | contig 32543 bp, 52 predicted proteins | sample 14BtaG_FD_184088 | JGI IMG/M metagenome (GOLD analysis project Ga0208298, IMG submission 184088) | Marine viral communities from the Subarctic Pacific Ocean - 14B_ETSP_OMZ_AT15311_CsCl metaG (SPAdes) (version 2) | ecosystem: Environmental > Aquatic > Marine > Oceanic | place: Pacific Ocean... | reverse complement strand
CACTCATTTAATTCAGTAAGCGACATCTGCTCTGCTTCAGCTATTGTTATGTGCAACCTCTCAGCTAAGGCGATTACATTCATTCTTAGTTGAGAGGTTTTTAGTTTTTTGCTGCTGTTTCAACCGATTCAATCGTGCTAAACATTTGATCTGCAATTTCGCTAATTACTGTAGTCTCTTCGCCCATCAGATCGATTCTATCTTCTGCGCTAGTAAATAGCTTACTCCCGCCTTCATCTTCAGCCTTGAGCAAAATCAAATCTACCATTGCACCAATAGTCGGCGTTTGCATAATTGCCGGATGTTTCTTTTGAAGCTCATTAATGTCATAGCAGGTAATGGGGCGACAAAACATTTTAAAAGCATTGCCATCCCCATCTGCCCAAGCATCAACAGTAACTTCACGCGCTTTTAATGTGCGTCTGTTTCTTAGTTCTTTTGCTAAACCCATTTAATTTCTCCTGTGAAATTGGATTATGCTGTAGCTTCAGTAACTGCTCCGCTAACTTGCAAAGCAAATGAAGCCTCTACCATACCATCAAATGACGCAGTAATTGACTTGCTAGTTACAATGCCAGTGCCGGAATAGTATTTTTCGCCAGTGCCAGTGCCAGTAGGATAAATTTCAAAGTCTAGTGAAGCTCGGTTATCAATAACCAACTGCTGCGCGTCAGAGTCATCCCAGTAGCACTCAATGCTTACTGTGCTTGCTTCTAGGCCAGCCTTGTAAGTGCGAGCAGTGTCACCCATTACGCTATCTTCAATAGTGTCAGTTGAACCATCGAGAGTATAAGAGCGCACTTCGCCAACAACGGCAACAGAAGTTCCTGCCACCTGTAATTTAACAACGCCGCTTGAACCTGTAGTTGTAGCCATTTTATATCACCTTCTCAGTTAAGTTGTGCCGCGAGTGTATTCGTACACAACGCGAACGGTTAGAATCACACCGCCGATAGGATCAATAGAGCCTTCATCGACTTCAATATTTATTAGCTGGGTATCCAGCGCGTAACCGCCTCTTGTGCGGTCTAGTTCGAGTCCTTCTTCTATGGCCTCGATTATAGTATTCCTAGCTTGATCAATTATACCTGACTTAACAAAGCAGACCATCTCATAATTTATAGATGCCATGCGCTTGCCCATAGAGCCAGCAATTGAGCTATCTTCCCTACTTTCACCAGCAGTTCTAACCAGTACAGCGGGAAACTGTGCATTTGATAACTTGTTAAAATCAAAAGGCTCGCGAGTTACATACTTGATGCGTACAGGCTGTATGACGCTGTCGCGCAGAGTATCGACAATATTGTCTGCAATGCTTTCTCTTACGCTCATTTAATAAACCTTTCAAATGCCCTAGATAAACGCTTTTCTTCGTCGCGACTAAACCCGAAAAAAGGTCTGGTCTGATTATTGTATGCAGCCTTGCTAGACTCTTTTGCGCCCCGAAAGAATATTTCGGCTTGCTTGTCATTAGCCTTGCTTGTCATAGCCGCAATCATATTGCCAGATATCTTTAGATTTGGCGTTAGAGTCCTATCCTTTTTAGATCTAAACGCAGCATATCTTTCACTGTAAGGCTTAAACGCTCCATCCTTGTAACCCTGCCCTTGCGCCGTCCTATCCTGAATAATGTTAATGCCAATCTGTGCAACTCTAAAAAGTGCAGACTTGTATTTTGCCTGCAATTCCTTACGCATCTTTTTCGGTATGCTTGCAAGATTGCGCGGCTTAGTTTCGAGCTTAACTTCCATTAGCGAACTAACCTGCCTGAGTTGATAGGCTCTTTCTCTTTATCAGTAACAGTTCCATCACCATCGGCATCATATTCTACGCCGTCTTGAAATACAGACTCGATCTCTTCACCGTATCGCGCCTTGTAAAAATCTATCATGCCCATAAAGCGGTCATTGTCTACCCAGTTTGTCAGCTTAGGTAGAGCATACTTCCACAACACTAAATAAGAGCTACTTCTAGTCCATTGACTAGACGTTAGCTTGCTAGAATCTAGTTCGCCAGAGTATCCGCGTTTAGCCCACCAATCGGCTCTGATCTTACGCTCAATGTCTGCTTGTGCTTGTGCGTGTTCTAAAGTGAATGACTCAATGCCCAGATTAAGTATATCAGGCACTAATTTCATCAAATCTGCGTCTGTACTAAATGCCATCTATATCACCATTTTACGCGGTCTGCCCAATATGCCGCTGATGCGGTTTTATCTTTGCGACCTTTTGCTATTTCTTTAGCGAAACGCGCTTTGAATGATCTACGCTTTGCCTTATCAGCTTCGCTTTCGCCTTTCCTTGGTGGCTTATTATCTGCGCCCTGCTGCCCGAACCTTATCAGCTTCACCTTGTCGCCTTCTTTAGCGAGTACAGCGTGACTCTTGGTAGGGTGCTTGCTAGTTCTCTTAGGCTTGTTGTAGCCCTCGAATCTTTCGCCTCGATACGTAATAGCCATAATATCTCCAAAATAAAACCCCACCCCCCGAAAGGGGCAGGGATTATTGTCACTCTTACAGAGCAGCGTCAGCAGTGATCTTAACGCCGAAGTCGTCATCAAGCTCTGCAACACCGTAAACGGCAGTAGCATTAAGCTCGAAGGCGCGTAGAGAAGCATCGCGCTGAGTTTCGATGTTGAAGTCACGCTTCATAGCGATGGCAAGAGCTTCTGGTGCAAATACGCAACCAATAGCGTCATCGTTGCCGTCAACAGATACGTTAGCTGATTCATATACGTCGATGCCAGCGATAGTTCCGACATAGCCGTTGATCATTGCTGCGTTCTGAGCGTCACCACCGTTCGGGTTAGCGAAGGTGTTAGTCAGGTTAGCTTTGATCTGGTAGGCTTGGAATGGATGCAATACAGCAGCCAGATTTCCAGTTACCTTGTTAGCTCGCAGAGTAGCCTGAGCTTTGAACAAGTCAGATACAGCGATTTCAGTGCCAGCGCCGCCAAGTCCTGAGCTAAAGCCAGTGAACAGAGCGATTAGGTCAGTGTCAATCTTAGTAGCGATTGCGTTACCCAGAACAGTTCCCAGCTCAACAGCAGGGTTGCCAGCACCCATAGCAGCGAGATCAGTCAAAACAACCTGTGCGCCTACTTCGCCAACAGTTACAGAAACTGAGCTAGTAGAAACAGTGGTTGAAGACATATCTGTGCCTTCGGTTAGATCAGCAGCGGCGATTGCTGGGTACTTAGGAACCTGAACGGTCTTGCCAGCTTCGTTGCCAATGTTGTACTGAGTAACCAAGCCCATCATTAGGGATTGCTCTTCAGCAGTGAAACGAGCCTGAGCGATAATATTCGCAAACAGGTCGTCAAGAGTTGTACTAGTAGTTGCAGCCATTGTGCATTACCTCAATGTTTAAAGTTAAAAAGATTATTTGTTGGCTTTCATTAGGGCGCGGTAAGCCTCGCGACCACCGTTATTCCAATTCTCAACCATTTCAACCGCAGTCAAAGGCTTCTGCGTAGAGCCGCCAGCGTTACCCTGACTACCTGTGCCGCCTTTACTGGCTCGCACAAAATGAGGGTTTGCTGTAAGAAATTCGCCTACCATCTCATTGACAGTAAGCAGTTCACCGCTGTCATTGTAACGCGGCGTACCATTGTTGTCTAATACCTCAACTGTGCCATCTTCAGCTAGTCGAGTTTGGTTTCGCAGCAGGGCAGATACTTGCTCTGGATTGACAGCATTATTGGAACTAGCAGTTTGCAATAGCGCACCATCGATAAGAGTTTTTTGCAGTTTGCTTTTGTAGCTTTCAATCTCAGCATCTTTCTTTTCTACAGTCTGCTTCAGGATTGTCTCAAACTCCCCGCGCTCTTTGAGCTTGTCTTGCTCGATCTGTTCTTTCTGAGATAACAATTGTTTAGCTTCTTCTAAGTCAATACCAGATAGCTTTTTCTCAAACTTGCGCTGCTCACGCGCTAGGCGTTTAGCCACAACATCTTCTAGCTCTGCCTGTGTGAATGTTTTAGTTTCTTCATGCTGAATGTCATCTAGGTTTTCTTCTGTGTTTTCCACGATATCTTCGCTCATGTAACGATGCCTCAAATAGAGTTTGGTGAGTCTCGATTTTAGCATATAAACTTTTTTGCTCAAATATCATCTAAAGTGTTGACATTAATGTAAACAACAGGCATTATTCTCCTACATTCAAAAAACAAAGGGTTAAACGACATGAAAAAATTACAGGCTGGCAAAACTTATCGCGGTAGATTTATTTCAAACTATGACAGCACATTTGAAGTAACGGTTACACGCCGAACAGCTAAAACAGTATTTTTCAACCATCCAAATACTTGTGAGCCAAAAAAAGCTAAAATTCATGAATACAATGATTGCGAATACTTCATGCCGTTTGGAAACTACTCAATGTCGCCAACAGTAGACGCTGCATAATTCAACCGCCCCCGAAAGGGGGCTACCCTCGGAGGTAATAAAATGCTTACAATGAAAAAGGTCAATAAAGCGATTCAAGAGATAGAGGCTGGATGGGAGCTATACAAAGGTGAGGGTTATTTTTACTGGATACACCCAACAGATATTAGCTACACCGATTGCCCATCAATCCCTGTCTACAAACTGAATGACTTCACCTTAGACCGATGGATTGAAGAATTTAACAACAGATATAATACCTATTGATTTTTCCCCCAAGACTTTAGCCCAGCTTATTTAGTGGGCTTTTTTTTCTTCTTCTTTTTACCGTATGCCATGTTATTCCTCGTCAAATACTGGTCGCCAATGATGACGGCAGTTATAGCCGCCTCTTACTATGTAAGGGTCGCCAGATGATTTACCTTTCCAACTACCCGCCCAAGTGTCTGCAATCTCTTCTTCAGTGAACACCTGTCCTGCGTGTTCGCGGCAGAAAGGTCTGCTGTCCCTGATGACATCGCCGTAGTATTTCCATTTAGTCGCACCGCTTTGCTTGCCAATAGCAGTGTTAATTGATGCATCAAACTGCATCAAACTGTCTTGCGCATATACAGTTGCATATCGCCGCAGGTTATTACCCGACCTATCTCTGGCAAACTTAGTGCGTAATTGCTCGGCAGCTTCCTTGGCTGCAGTAGGCGATCCACTGTTTACAATATCCACTAGCCGTTGGGCTTCCACATCGTCGCTCTGGATATACACGCCGTTGATTGTCTGGCGCAGGTTCTTGACCGTATCGTTAAACGATCTGCCTGTCAGAGTAGACTGATAAACTTCGTTAGCAAGTACATCGAGATATTCGTTGGCAACAGACTCGAAGCCTTGAAATGATAGACGCTGCAACTGGTTAATCACCGTAGAATCTAACTTGGTGAAGTCGCCATAAGTTGACAGCATATCCTGAGCCTCTACTGCGACCTGTCCATATTCCCGAACAACAGAATCAACAGCAGTCAAATAGTCTTGCTCCATGGCCTCACGTAATTGCGGCCTAGCAGCAATAGCCCATTCAGTATCGAACAGGTTGCCGTTCTCTAGTGGCGCACCAGACATAACACCCGCTACACGCTCCTCTAAGGCTGTTAGAGCCTCTGAAAGCCTACGCTGATGGTCATCTGCCAGCCTGTCGAGAATCTCGTCATATTGCGATTCTGTAGGCATTATTCAGCCTCTTCGTTGAACTGCCCTATAACTTGTGTGCCTTGGTCGATTTCAAGGTGCGATTTAGCCAGCTTTTCATCGTCTAGCACTAGGTCGGCGATCTGCTTGTCTATCTCTTGCGATAGAGTTACAGACTTAACGCCGGTCGCTCGCATCTGCTGCAAGAATATTAGCTCCTTGTCGTAGTCGCGAATATCGAAGCTGTCAGGGTAGAATATTTCAACATCTGGGGTCAGCTCTTGATAATCGCACCAAAAGTTCCAGATTTGCTCTTCAGCTAATTCTAATATGTCGGCCTTCTCAGCCAGCTTCGCGTTAAGCATTTGAAACTCAGTCTGCATTGCTACACCAGACTGCGTGATTGCCTCTGTGCCGCGTACTGCGCCCATATGAGCCATGCGATTGATATATTCGATCTTGTCGTTGATAGACGCTCTAACGCTATCTAGGTTCTGACCGCTGGGCTGTAAAATATAGGGCTTCATGCCAGCTTCCATATCGTCAGGCATATTGATCACCGAACCAGCACCTGCACTTGCGTCAGTCTCGTATGACTTAACTAAAGTGGGGTGGTTACTGATACGAATAAGCTGCTCGATCTCTGAAAGCTCTTGATAGATAGCTCGTTGCATATACGCAACATCTGATAGGTCGCTAATACCGATACCGCGAACTACTGATCTCTGAGCAGGCAGGAAAACAGCAGGGATGCGACCAAGCACATTGTCCATAACTTCAATCTGCCGATCCATTTCATTAATGCTTTCCCAAAGCTCAACAGAGTCTTTGCGCCAGATACGATAATAAACACGCTTTTCAGTGTCGCTGATTTCTTCTATAGATTCGCGAACTTTAAGATAGCAAAGCTCATACCGACCAGAAGGCATACGTTCATATTCCCAGTCAAATACATTTTCTGGGGTGAACATAGTCACATAAGGTCGAATGTCCTGCCCTAGCTCTTCGGCTTTAGTTCTGGCATTAGACTGAGGCTTATCAACAACAATCCAGACGTTGCCGTAAACGCTAGCCCAGATATTAGCTTCACGCATAAAGGCATTAAATCCGCGACCATCAAGATCAGCGTCTTTAAGGAATGGTTCTAGTGCATAGTTGCCAGCGGCAGAGTTAAAGCTGCGCACTGGGGGCTGTCGCCATAAGAAACTGCTGTAGATGTGGACAATGTTCTTGCTGTGGTTGTCCATCGGGGTTAGATCGAGTCGTCTGCTATACTCGTCTTTATCTTCATTGACGTAGCGCGTCAGATATGCGCCATCGCGGTAATCTTCACCACCCATATAACTGCGCAGGTAAAACTCCCAGCGGTATTTGTTATTATCATATTCTGGGTGCGTGTATTCTAAGTCTTTGCTATAAGCCATTAGCTCCACCGTCTTGGTTGTTCTACAACGCGTTCTGTGCGTACTGGGAATAGATACTCTACCAGATAGCCGAGCGCATCATTCATGTGGTCAAAACCATCTTTATTAGGAATACTTGTTCCCTCTTTGTAGGTCTGACGCTCTAAAGATTCAATCGTCTGCTTGCATTTAGGGTCTATCAGCAACTTCCGCTGACCATCACTAGACAGCAATCGGGAATTGACCGCATTTATTCTGTCCCTAACCAGTGCGTGTCTGGTCTTAGCCTTTACCTCAAAACCCGCGTTCTGAAGTATGCTCAAATCGGTTCTACCGCCTGCGCTAGTTTTTCTTTGTCTTGACGCGGGGTCGGGGTAGATGATAACACGTTTGTCAGGATATCGCGCTTTCAATTCTTGCGCCATTTCATCAGTGTTACTGCCCCACATTACAACCTCATCAATCGCCAACAATGTGTCGTGATGCCTAACGCAAACAACCGCACTCATTGGGTCAAGGTTAAAGTCCATTCCAACGTGCAGTGTATGGTGGTCTGCCTCGATCTTACCAACAGATTCTTCTCGATTAAAGCCGTAGTAAATGATGCCGCTGTAGTTTACAAACTGGGCTTCATACTCTTGCTTGAACGTGCGCTCATCTAAATCTTGTCTGGCTTGCTCGATCTCTTCTGGGGGAACATTGCCGCCTTGGATAGTCGTGTATTGAAAGCTATGCCAGTCATCATCACCATCAAGCCCTTTGCTATACAAGTCATAGAAATGGTTGCGACCTTTAGGCGTACCGATAAACAGAGCAGAGCCTAGCCTGTCAGATAGCGATGGTCTGATTACCTCATACCAAGCCTCTGGGCGCATATCTGCAAACTCATCAAGCACCACAAAGTCTAACGCTCGCCCTCGCAGGTTGTTTGGCTTCTCTGCTCCCTTCAGGCTGATAGTGCTGCCGTTTATCAGGCGCATAGTCAGGCTGCTTTCGTTTGTCTTGGTTAGGTACTCAGGGGGAATGGTATGAATGAGCATATCCCAAGCAATCTCTTTAGCAGAGCCGTAGGTCGGTGCTACATACCAGCAGTTCTTATTCTTACCTGATGTGGCTGCTCGCAGTATCTCGCCAGTGCTAAGGAATGTCTTGCCGAATCGCCGCCCAGCAACAACGCTACGGAAACGGCTAGTGCTACAAAATATCTCACTCTGCGGCAGGGTCAATTGCACGATGGTCTACCACTATATTAATTGGGGGAATCTCTTGCGCTTCTGCCTCGTTTTCTCTCCAGCCAGCCTGCGTTTTGAGGTAAAAAATATTCGCAGAGACATTACCGGCTTTTGCCAGTTGGATAAGATTCGATCCCATCCCTGCTATCTGATTGACTCGCCCCTTTTTATAAGCCTCAGAAACTTCAGGCTGTCTTTTCTCTAAAGCTCGCAAAGTGTTCTCGCAGATGCCAAAGTAATCAGCAACCTGTGCCTTATTTAATACAGACGCAAGGGCTTTTAGCTCAATTATCTGCTCTGGCGTTAGCTCAACAGGTGGTCGCCCACCCCCATCGCCTTGGTTGCCTTGTTTCATGCGTTTATAAATGCCTGTAATGGGTAAAAAACTAAACTGTTTCTGTAGCCGCCATCGTGCGTTGGCAATATCGGGGTTACGCCATGCACGTTGCGCCATGCTGGATATACAAGGATTGAATTATCGCACTGGTCGATAGTTGCATTGTAATCAGGTACGCAGAGATTGCCGCCAGTGCTGTTCTTGCGCTTAGTGATAATCACGTTGACAGTTTCTTTGATGTTGGCTGTGTCTCGATGAAAAGGTGCGCTTATATTGTAGTTGCTAATAGATGAAGTGAACATGCTGCCGACTTTCCACTTGTCATCTATGCCGTCGAATATCTCTTTTTGTCTAGCATATTGCTCTGGCAGATGCTCCGCAATCAGCTTCTCTGACTCTCTCGCCAACAGTATCATAGCTTTGATGAAGTTATGCGCTGACTTCTTTTGATGAACTGAAGATATACTGGGGTAAGGCCTCCTCATGTGCGGCTTTGGCGGCACACCACCGATGATACAACTAAACTGCTCTACGCCTGAAGCTCTGACCATAGCAGTCTTTGGCACGTTGTCGCTTCGTAGCTCATGGTTAGCCAGATTAGCCAGCTTGCAAGCCTTATCAGGCATTTGCTTGATGAAAAATCCTATAGGCTTTCCGTCTTGCAGAAAGATGCAATCTTCTGTAACAGTAGGCTTTATATCTCCGCATACATCGCCGACAGATATTTCATGTTCAACCTGCGTTAACTCAATAGTTTTCATAACTTGTCTTTCTCCGCCTTCAGATAGTTCATCATCATATAGCCAACGTATGCGCCCTGCTCTCTCCAGAACTTTACAAGCTCGTAAGCCTCGTCGTAATGCTCAAGCTGAAACTCAATCTGGATAGCCTTTTTGCAGCCATCTTCTAACGTATCTATATCGTCATCTAAGAGGCCATAATCAACGTCAGGCTCTATCTCAGGTATATCGTCGAACCCTGTGATTAGAAAGCTAATGTCAGTCTCAGATATAGCCTTTAGCTCATTAGCCAGCATCTCAGAGTCCCAACTACTGTTCAGGGCTAACTTGTTATCAGCAATAACGTATGCCTTCCTCTGAGCCTCTGTAAGCCCTTCTAACGTGATTGTCGGAACCTCGGCAATACCGCATAGCTGTGCAGCCTGAAGACGCCCATGCCCCGCTATAATGCCGCCCTCGTCGTCTATAAGGATTGGGTTGGTAAATCCAAACTCTTTTATACTTGCTGCTACCTGTTGTATCTGCGCCTCGCTGTGGGTTCTTGAATTGTTTACATAAGGGATAAGCTCCCCAGTGGCTTTATATTCGACAGATAACATTAGACCTCAGTGCCAAAGGCAGCGCGTACATTCATTATGGGGTTTTGTAGAATTAGATCATGCTCATCAGGTGGCAATCCGTTTACCTTGCAATCTACGGCATCGCACCAGAAACGTAAAGCAGTTATTACTGGCTGTGCGGCTGTTGGGTTGTCGATAAGGCTTTGCGTAATGCCATCGACTTTAGACAGTAGGTCGTACCAACCGTTCTCTTCGCACTCTATGATTCGGCTTACTATATTCAACTGACACATCTTAACCTCCGCAGGCTAACCGTTTTGTTGTGTCTGTATTGTAAACTCTGGTTATTTTTTGTGCAATCTTAGGTCTTGAATAGCTACAAGGGTTAGAGATAAGAGAATAAACCCTATCATATATAACATATTTTTTGCTCCGGTTGGTAAATTCGCGGGGCATTGTAATGTCTAAAATATATGATTAGTAGTGATGTTTGTTTATGTAAGGTATGCCATAAAAGATATAGTGCCGCGTTGTGACTACAGGTGCGGCAGACCTGCTTCAAGGGTAAGGAGGGGGTACCCTAGTCAAAAAAGATTATAAACAAACCTACTATCATGGCAAGCAATCCGATTATAGACATAAACAACAAGCCAAGCTCATGGTCTACAGCTTCTTGGTTTTTAGCCAAGTGATCATCAGCGCATTCATGTACGGAGGCAACCATTTTTTCTAGCTCTTCTTTGCTTACTTTATTCATCTGCAAGTCATAGTCCCCAGCACATTAGTGGAACATACGGTTCCATCACTAAATCGCGTGTTCCCGAATACATCCACCGATGAGCTTGTGCCATCGTTATATCGTGTAGTGCCTAAAACGTCAGTTCTCCAGCTCGATCCATCAGAGCCTCTTGTTGTTCCTAAAACGTCTGTTCTATAGGTAGTGCCAGTTCTCGAATCTCTAACAGTGCCTAAAACATCTCGCGTGAGGGTTCCGCTAGTACCGCCGCAGTTATATCTTGTATTGCCCCATAGATCGACTGTAGCAGTGCAGGTTGCATAAGCACTTGTCGAAAAAACGCTAATTAATAAACATATTAATAACTTATTCATCTGTAATTACTCCTAATCGTTGGTTTTCTTCAAAACCATATCCAGCGCCCACCAGAAACAATTGAAACTCCTCTAGCAGACCATTTATGTCTAAATCATGGTCAAAGAGTGTAACTTCTAGCTGTACTGGGGTTATTTCTATAAATGAACTTTCGTATGGATATTTTTTAAATACAAAAGCAGGTCTACCATGTTTCATTAGCACACCCCCTGCAAACAATCGTTATAGCTCATAGTTGAAACAACTAGGTACATAATAAAGATGGCAGCACCCAGCGCGGCAGACGTACGCGATTCTGTACGCTTTTTGTTTTCTATCCGGTCACGCGCATATTTATAATCGTAATTAATCATTACTCACCCCTTTCATATCCAGCGAAAGCCTCAGCCTTAACATAAGTTTGTGAAAAGTATTCCTGCACTGGTTCGCGCATGGCTAGCTCTAACTCTAAATAAATAGCGTTCTTTAAAGCAATGCTGGCAGGATCATCACCAAATGAATAAAGAATGTGGACATAGCCTTCGATCTGGTTAATTGCAGCAAATGGTAAATAGTCAGCCTGCCAAGTTGGATAGGCACTCAGCCATTCATGGCACAAAGCGTCTTTGTTTCTATCGGAAAGGTCTATAATATCGCCTGTCCAGTTTTGATTGCGATAGACAAGCCCGTCGATAAAGTCTTTCATTGATTGTTTCATGTAGAACCTCACTTGTTTTTTGAATGTTTTGCTATCGTGCCTGATGGTTACGTTAATGTCAACACTATATTTCACCAATTCGCCATTCTTGCTCTTTTATCTGCTGTTTTAAATCTCTTGCAAATTGTATAACTTCATCACGATTAAACTTTTTAGCAGGTCGCCAAGCCAGCCTTTCCATAGCCTTGACTCTTCGCTCACCATAATAGTCAACCATCCACTGCCTATAGCGCAAAACGTAGTGCGATTGTTTCATGCCCCATAGGTTGCAGCTGGGACACTGTATTTGTATGTTGGGTTCATAAAGTTTAAATATAGTTCTACCCCTTGGAATGAAGTGGCCGCCCTGCATATTTTTATAGTGGTCAACTTTTCCGCAGGTAACGCATTGGCAGTACCCTTTCTCATCTGAACCTTTTAATCTTACTAGTCGCTGTAATAACTTTGCAGCTTTTTCAACTTCCTGCGCGACAGTTGTTTTTCTTCTTCTCGGCATATTCTAGTTCCAGTAATAACTCGCAATAATGAATCGCTTTTAATACATCTTGTTTCTTATTCTTTGTTTTGTGTCTTAAAATGTACTTTATGATATTAGCCTCAATAAAAGGCACATCGTTTGCATGAATAAACTCTAATGGCTGTATAGCCATATTTTTATAATGGCTTCCACCTTCTTGCTTATCAAGTGCGCTCAATGCTCAGTCTCCTCGCCTTTGAGTTGAATCGAGTCAGGAACATTAAGGTCGCAGCGGTCGCATAGACCGTAAGCACTATCATCGTCACCCAGCCAATAAGAAAGAGGCAGATCACATTCGTCACAATATAGTCTGTGAATTTTAGTAGTTTTCTTAGGAAATTTAATAACACCACTCATTAGCCCACCTTTATTTTTACGCGGGAATCTTCACCGCTATCTTTGTGATATACGACCGCAGTCATGCTTCTCTCTGCGCCGTATCCGCTGTCGCTATGCCACTGATCAGTCGCAGTAAGGCTGCCCCAGTGTTCAAAGTGCATAGAACCTACCTCTCTGGCAGTGTGATGATGAATATGCCCTAGATGGCAGTAGCGGTTTTTAGACTCTGCCCATTCATCGTCTAGGTTCTTAATCACCGTCTGAAGGATCTGCTCATGCTTAATGCGGTCGCCATGATGAAATACAAACAGATTGTTGTGCCACTGGTAGGATATAAACTTGCTGTAGTTCTGCACTACCTCCACTCTAGGCTCTTTGCTGTAAAGTAACTCTAAGCAGCTAGACAAGTGACAGGCCATATCATAGTCGTGATTGCCTCGAACATTAACCACAACAACCTTTTCATGCGTCTGTAGCATCTTTTCAATTAGCACGTTAAAGAGTCTTCCTGCTAACTTGAAAGTCTTTCCGATACGTGTGTCTACGTCTACCGGCGTTCCCTTAGTGGTGGTGTTAAAGCTGCTGTCAGCGTGAAAGAAATCACCTACGTTAAGCAAAACACCAGTGCCAGCGTTACCGACTCGGTTAGCTAGTCTGTCGGTTGCGTCGATTAATATCTGTGTCGCTATTTTTACATCCCAATCATCATCATCAACTTTAGTTTCTGAGTCAGCAAGCATTCCAAAGTGGTGGTCGCCAATCATATACATAGCTAAATAATCGTCGCGCACCTTAGCAGGGGCAGGAACAGGGTCTTTAAATCCCTGTATGTCATCTTTAACGCCCTCTATCATCAGGTCTAGGCGCTCTTTTAGGCTTTTCTTTTGCGGCTCTTGTATAACCCACTGTAAAGCTACTGTGCCATCTTCTTTGTAAGCAGTAGATACGCGCTTGGCATCGAAGCCTTCTGCGGTCTGGTGTACTAGGTCGCGATGCGGTGCGACTCCTTTGGCTGCGGCATAACCCTCGACTCGCTTTATTGTTCTGTCAATGCCCCTTCTCGACATTCCCAAAGCCTGCGCTGCTTTATTATTTGATCCATGCTCAATAACTGCCTGTACTACTCTGTTCTGTGCCTCTGATTCTACAAACTCCAACAAACTACGCGGGTCAATTTTATCCATTATTCCACCTGTTTTAATTGTAATTTACGGTACTCACTTTGCGGATCAATATCTAAATTACAGCCAATCTCAAAAGCCCAATGATAAATCTCGTTCATAAAGTTGTGCATTTCCCCAGTATCTAGCTTGCTGGTCTGCCTTAATTGATTCTCGATAATTGTTTTACCAACTTTAATATTCTCAGTACCAAGAAACTTTTGTTTAAGCAGTAGTTTAACATTTTCTGGGGTATAACTTGTATCTCGCTCAATAACCCAAGCACTAAGCTGCCTACACCAAGCATGAAACATAGCATTCTGAGATATTGATCTGGGGTTTTTGTACGGCTTTAAAAAAATAGCGCATGGGTAAGTATAATCCCACTGCTTTAAGCGGTCAGCGATGTAACCAAGCCGAACTTCAATCTCTTCGACTCGGTACACTTTAACTGTATCGCCTTGACTCAAACTATACGCCTTGAAAGCCATTCTTGGCTTAACATATCCATTGCAGATTCAAGCCTAGATTCAAAAGGCTTGTCTACATTGTTATTGTGATTAGCGGCAGCATTTCTTAGGTCATAGTCAGTAACTATTTTACACTGCTTCGCACGTATCCTGCTGTGCAAGGTTTTAGGATTTATGCCTGCAATTTCAGCCATATAAGACAGGCTGTACTTATTGCCGTTTTTCAATCCGCCTTTTTTGCCTGCGAATGAATAAAGTTTTGCAGGTTTGCAAGCGTGTTTTAAATGATTAAATCTTCTGTCATTACGCATATTTCAACTCCCTCCCGCCATCATAGTAAAAACCAAACTTAGTCAGACAGTGCTTTTTTTGGTTTTCTTTATCTTGGCCTTCGAGCCATGAAATATCAGTCATGCTCATTTGAACCGTTCTACCGCGTATTTGTTCATCACCAGCAGCAAGTTCAGGCTGCTTTGCTGCATACGGCGAAACACCGCCTGTCTTTTTTGTTCTACTTAGCCACTTGTTGATAAATGCAGGCATACCGCGCAGTGTCTTTCTCTTTGCTGGGTTTGTGTATAGCCACATCTTCATAGCTTCTAGCTCATTGCGCACCATATCTTCGCCATAGCTGTTTACCAACTTCTCGTACAGATCGTCAGGCACAATATATTCTTCACCAGTTTGAATCAGCATTTTAAGCCCCCATCAAGAAATATCTTGATACTGTGCATTCTTCGTCAAATCGGTTAGTCACTTTGATCTGCTCGGATAATATTGGTATTCCCTCAGCTTTTAATTCAAATATTCTTGCTGCTAACTGAGTGATGCCAAGCTCTTGGTATGCTTCCAAAGATGTGATCGTGTTACCACTTTCAAGGTGTTGCAGTATGCGTTCTTTCTGGCTCATTGTTCTACTCCATTGGTTCGCGCTAAAGCGCTCACTAGTTTTTGAATGTTTGTTAATTTTAATATTTTTAACAGGCACTTTTACCCTTTTACTTCGAAAAGTAAATTTTTTGATGATAGGGCTAAGCGACTATCCGGTAAAATCGTTATCGTATCGAATATCTAATCTATCCGTCTGCCAGTACCGACCGGCTTCAGGGGCTATGTCAAGAGGGGCAACTTCGTCTTTGGGGTTTTATTTAAGGGATTCCCCAACCTCTAGCCCGATAACTTGGTGCAGTATTATCTATATCAACCTGATTGTAAACACTAATTTATGAACCTAAGCGAAAAAAAGTGATTATGTCTACATTTAAGGCATCACAAATATGCTGCATAGTGTGTAGCTTAATGTTTTTCTGTGATCGCCATCGTATAACCTGCTGTGGGCTTGTATTAGCGATTCTTGATAGCTCGGCATTGGATATACCTGCATTATGTTGTGCGGCTCTAACAGCCTTTCCTGCGTCTAATAGTTGCATATTATTTGCCTACTTGTGATATATTGTAATTGACCGGCTAGCGCTGGTCTTTCTCCTGTGTTTGCCCCCGAAAGGGGGCATTTTAATTTTTAGAATGGAATATCTTCGTCAAACTCTACAGCCTCTGGCTGCAATAGCTTTTTAGTCTCTGCAATAGCTTTATTCTGTAGCTCGTCTTTTGCGTTGAACTTTAGTGACATATACTTAGTTCCTGTTTTGCTGGTATTAACCCAGCCGCTTACCCAGTATTCCTTACCGTCAATCATTGCACTACCTTTGCGGTCTGGATGTGTCTCAGACTCTTTCTTGTCATTAACAAACATAGCGCCGCTGTTGTCTTTCTGCTCGTAGTTACTCATTTTTTTTCTCCTATTGTGCTTCTCTAAACTCAGGGGTTTTCATTGTGACGCGTTCTTGTGTAGTAAATACGCCGCCTTTACTTGGTGCTTTCCAGAGTAGCTGCTTCTCTGTGTCAGTAAGCTCTTTCCATGCTTCATTAGCTGTAGACAGGTCGCCAGTTGCCAGACCGTCTTTGATAGCTTTAACGCTAGGCATCAGGTCGATAATTGAATCTTCGTAGCTTTCCTGCTCGGCCTTCTTTACTGCCTTTTCGCTTCTTAGCATTGCCGCTTCTGCGTCATCATCTACTTGCGGGATTCCAGCCATAGCCGCTAGGCCGTAACGTCTTGCGTAGGTAATACAAGAGCCGCCCGCCTGTGGGTCACGCTTAACCATTGGCAGCAAAAACTCTTGCTCTAGCCACTGACCAGATGTGTGCATCAGTCTGGTTGCTACACCTACACTGTTCTCGGTACTAACTGGGAACTGCACATAGCTCAGGCCATTATCCGCAAAGGGTTGTTTGACCACCTGCATAACGTCTGACAGGTTCGCATATTTGGATTTAAAGAAAGGGTTGCCAGTGCCTTTAACAGCACCCCCCATAACTGCCTGAGCTTCACATAACGCTTTTGCCAGTTCGTTGATTGATTCGCTAGATTTCATATTTCCTCCGGTTTGTAATCAATTATTGTACTAAAAAGTTAAAGATGCGGTAACACTTTTGTCAGGGTCAGCGCAGTTTGCAGAATTGCACTCGCCCTGAGCGTATAGTGCGCCGTATGCGTGATAATATTCTTCTGGCATATCATCTCGCGCTGGGTTTTGCATGGCGTAGTCTTTCTCTGCCAGCTCATAAAAGTAATTATTGAAATCAGTTGTAAACATATTTCCTCCAGTTATTTATTTGCTTGTGTAGTCAAAAGCGTAGTTGATGAACAGCCGCAAGATTCCGCTGTGGTATTTCTGAAGAAATTGCACTGACTTCCAAAACTCCTCAGACTGTTTTCTTTCAGAAACTGGCGCATGAAAGCACCAGTGGCTAACCACGTTTAAATGCTGCACCAGCAATCCATGCCAATAGATTCTGTGCTTTTCCATATTGCACATATTGTCGCTGTTGACTGTGGCGTAGTTAAAAAATGAGTTGTTCATACTTGCTCCAAGGATAGCCCCCTTTCGGGGGCTGTTTGTTTGCATTAAGATTTTCTTGTGGCTTCTTTTTCTTCAAAGTGCTTTAGGTCGCTTTCAAACTGCGCCCCGAATCTAGCGTGTTCTTCTGGGGTCATCTCTGCTAAAACTGCTTTGATTTCGTCGATTTTTTCTTGAAAAGTTGGAATAAACATTTGCGTAGCCCTGTTGTTTTTTGAATGTAGGCTCATAGTGCCTGATGTTTACATTAATGTCAACACTATAGGCAATAAAAAGCCCAAATTTATGGGCTAGTCGTCTAGGGCTGTTTAGTAGCTCCAGATTGCAGGGCAGGTAAAGCCATCCTCTTCTGTGCAGCCGTCTAGGTGGATAAACCTTGTGCGACCTTTCTGCTTTACCCCGATGCGCTGTATACCATGCTTTAAAGCCACCTCAATGAGTTTTAAGGCGTTTTCTCCGCTAACTAGTATATCGACTGCCTTTCCGGTTGAATGCGATCCAGCCTTCTCCTTACGCTGTTCTATGGGGTGCTGTGGGCTACGGTATGCGCTGCTGATAGGAAAACCAAAGCCGCACTCTTTGCGTATTGCAATTAGAACCTTCAGAAAGTCAGCATCAAAGCCGCTTTCTCCAGTGTGCTTACACGCCAACTCTTTTTCTGTAAAATAAACAACTTTCTTTTTTGCTGTCATTTTTTAACCCTTTCAAAAGTTCTAAGTCCACCTAATCCTAACATTCCCATCAAAACTGGCAACATAGTAGAAGTATCGGCTTGTGGTATGTCTACACCAAAACCAGCGGCAAGCGGTGAGACTAGAAAATTAACGGCAAATCCGAGTGCAGCAATCCAGCCGGTTGCGGGTCGCCAGCCTGCTTGGAACCAGTTTCCTTTTGCTTCTGCCTTGTTGACTTCAATCTGTGCCAGTGCAATTTCCTGCGCGTGTCTCTCTGACATTGTAGCGATTTCATGCGCGATCTTCTGTTTGACATCAGCATCAGGTATAAACTTATCCAGCAGTCCGGTTACAGGGGCAATTAGTGCGTTTACTAGGCTCATTGAAACATCTTCCCGACTACAAATAAACCGATAATCAAGGGATAGATTCCCCAGATCATCATTTCCGCTTTTTTAAATCTTTCAGAGCCATCATTTAATCTACGCTCAATATTTCCATAGCGGATAGCGCATTCTTTTTCATGCCCTTCTAGTTTGAGTAAAGCCTCAGTTACTGTAGCCATTATCGTTTCACCATTAATATAATGCCATAGACCATTATGGGAATTACTGCTAATCCTATGGCGATAGCAGCAAAAAATGTTTTAAACATCCTGATTCTTGTACGCCTTACCGCTTCCAATCTTCTAGCTTCGGCTTCCCTCTTTCTTCTACACTCTGCCTGAAAACTTAGCCAGTCATTATACATTTCAGGCCGACCAGCGTAGACCATGTGTTCCTTTAACCAAATCTCCTGCTCTTTGATCTTTTCAAGTGCCATGAAAGCCTCTAGGTCTGACTTTCCTTTAGAGTTTACACGCTTTGCTATGGCACTTTTGTTGTCAAAGTATTTCTGAGCAGCGGCACTACAGTCGTAAAGCTCCTTGCCATTACTGATAGCAGTTTTAATAACTTGAAAGGCAGCATTTGCCGCCGCTATCTCTGCTATCATTTTTCCTTACTCCAACTAGCAATTCATTCAGAAGCCGAACGAATGTCTTTAGCGATGCCTTCAACCAATGTAGCCGAACCTGCACCAACACCTTTGGCAGTGTTCACTACCATGCCTTGTGCTGAGTCAACAGTTGAGTTGACGATCTGCTGTGATCCGTCAATAGCACCGTTAAAAGTATTGCATCCAGAAATTACAAATATTGTAGCGATAATTAAAGCCTTCATGTTATTGCCCTATGTTTAAGATGGATTTCTTTGTTGTTCAGTTGTTGGTATTTCGTGCAATACGTTATAATCTTCACCGCCCTCGTAAAGCTTATAACCGCGCACAACTGACAGTATAGACTCGTCACTTACTGATGCTAAAACTAATGCTTCAGCACCATCAATAGCTTCTTGTCTAGTCTCGTAATCTTGATGCTTGATATATTCAGTTCTACCATCCGCATCGTTTCTTGTATATCCCACTACATACATATTAAACCTCCCCTACGTCTGTCAATGTAACACTCGCTGTATCTAAAACTGCGCTATCCGTAGTTGTTACCTCCTTCATCTTAAATCTATAAGTTAAACGAGAATCGTCATAAGCTACTTTAAACTTTAATGATTCGCTTTGGTGTCCGTAAGATACGTACCTTTCATCTATTTCTATCGTCTTATAGAGAGCTGTACCTGCTGATTCCCAATCATAAGGATGCCAATAAACAGTGTCTCCAGTGGACAAACTAAAACCAGGGCTTGACTCAGCTAAAAAGTAAGTTCTGTCCAGACTCTCATTATATTGCCATGCCCTAACTTTCGTTGACGTACCGCTTGACGTTCCTGTTTTATTTATTCTGCCAAACTCAGTGAAGTGATGCGTAACATCGCCAGAAACATACCCCCAAGCTTCGTAGCTTCCGCTAACGTATCCACTTCCCGCATAATTAACGTATGTGTATGTGTAGGAACCCAGATTTACTGTTGGAGCGCCAAAGGGTACAATAATCGTTACTTGCAATTCTAAATCATTTGTATTGGAGCTTACGTATCTCCAATCTAAATAAAGTTTTAAGTCAACATAACGAGAAGCGGCTACTGGTGTAGATGGGTGAATAATATCGAGTATCGTGCCAATATCTACAAGGTTGGTGCTAAGAGCAAGTGCGCTAGAGCTTGCACTCCGCAAAGCTAGTTCCTTGACTCGATGATAAGGTATAGTATCTAATCTAGCACCATCTGTACCTACTAATCTGCCATCAACAGTTCCAGAAACAGCTATATCGCCAGTAACTGAAACACCAGTGTTAGTTGTTGCTAGTTTGGCAGAGTTGTTGTAGTAGACAGTTACACCGGCATCCTTTTGACAAAGTACAGCATTCTCTGAGCCATTCTGTAATCTAACTTGAGTGTCGCCTCTGAGGAATAGACTGCCGTTTCCTACATCTGAAATAAAACTATGAGCGCCATTGTGGTAAATTTCTAGGTCGCCAGAAGCACCAAAAGTTGCTTTTTCAGAGTCGCCTAAAGAAAGACCATCAGCGGTTACTGTGCCAGTAACGTCAAGACCACTAGAGTCTAAAGACATTCTTGCACCTGCCGCTGCTCTGAATGTCATAGTATCGTCAGAGTTAGTGTAAGCAATAGAACCTGCATCTGTATCTGTATCGCCCATTCTTAATTCAGATTCACCTGTTGTAGATGAATTAATTAAAACTTGGGAATAAGCATCGCTTGTAGTGCCGACAGCCAAACCATCCATCGTGGCTGTGCCACTAACGTCTATACCAGTATTAGTAGTAGACAGCTTATTAACATTATTGTATTTAAGGTCACAACTACCCGAAGTGTTAAACCTAGCGTATGTTTGACCACCGACTCCTGAAGCGCCATTTCCAATGTCAACATAGCTCGAACCACCTATATATAAATTACCTGTTCCGCCATCAACTACATAACTATTTGAACCATCGTGATGAATTTCTAGGTCATCTGATTCGCCAAGCTGAATTTTTTTATTGTCAGCAAGACTAATTCCGTCTGTACTGAATTGAGCGTAGCTTTCAGTTGTGCCATTTCCAATGTCTACAAAACTTACACCACCAAGTATCAAACCACCAGCGCCAGTTTCTACTACATAACTATTGATACTGTCGTGATAAATTGCGAAATCATCGCTATCGCCAAAAGTTATTTGTTTTGGTGTACCTAAAGTTGAATCACCAAAGCTAATATTGCCTGTCATTGTACCGCCGGTTGTAGGCAAAGCAGCATCGGCTTTTGTACCTTGGGCAGCAGTAGCATAGTCTGAAGAATCAAATCCCTTGACTTGTGCCAAGTTAGTAACCTCAGAGTCCATCAGTGCGCCAGCGGCTGTGACGTTATCGGTATCAGTTACGTCTGCATTAGTCTCTATAGTATCGAGCTTAGTTCCGTCAGTAGCTATATCACGACCATCAACTGTGCCGTCTACCTCAATATTATCGAAAACTTCTAAGTCACCTTGAAAAGTATGGCGTGCAGAGCCATCAGAAATATCTGTTATATCAGATAAGTCGTCTGCTGTTTTAACTAAAAAATAATTTGTCGATGTGTTTTTTAGCCTTCCTGTAAAATATGCACCAAACGTTTCGTAGTAATTATCTGGATTAGTTATTTCTAGAGCGACATAGCTAAAAGTGTTATAAGTTACAGTCACTAATTTGTAGCTTGCCCCTGCTGCAGCGCCAGTGACACTGTTAGCAACTAAAGAGCCTTTGGGGTCAGAGCTATTACCAGAACTTACAACAATATCAACCGCACAAGCGTGCCGTAGGCCGCTAGTCCTATCCATTGTTATTCTGCCATTGACATCGTTATTTGCAGCATTTTGGCACAACAGAACATAGACAGTGCCATTGTTGTCTACGTCATCCATTTCAAATCTGTAATTAATATAATGGTGTTCAGGCAAGTTAATTCTGGTTCCATTTCCTTGGAATGTGAGATTTCCTGTAAGCGTTCCACCCGAAGTGTTTAATTTTGTATTAGTATCAGTAAGGCTAAATTCTGAGCCAGTTAGAGTAATTCCAGTTCCTGCGGTATATGTTGTTCCCGCGCCAGTAATTGTAAAGTTAGGATAGGTTCCAGTTACACTTGTAGTACCTGCGCCTGTAAGAGATACAGTCTGGTCTGGGGCAGTGTTGGCTATCTCACCAGTGGCAGATATACTTATGCCTGTGCCTGCGCTTATTTCGCCCAGTACAGAATCGGAAAAGTCGGCGCTAACAGCTTGGTTAGAACCATTGCCTAAAAAGAAGTTGCCGTCATTAAGATTGGGAACGGCATTAGTCCGACCAGCACCCATAACTTTAATGCTGCCAGCAGTTTGGTGAGATCGCGTAACCTTTGCTAGTTTCTGCAAAAGTGATGCTTCGCCAGTTGGCGCAGTTGTAGTCAGGGTTCCTGTGTCACTAACAAATAACTCATCACCCTCAGAAAAGCCAGAAGTATCTAGCCCCTGCAATGTTCCGAATGTAACAACAGAGCAATCAGCATTTAGCGATACAGTAGCGTCAACAATACCAAAGCAAGGCATTTTGCTTGCATCGTTCGCATCGGCTTTGCTAACTACAGTTTTATTGCCGCTGATACCTGAGATATAAACTGGATCGCCTTTGGTTAGCGCCTCACCAGCTTGACCTTTAAATAAGATCGCACCAGTGAGATCACCATTAAATCCAGTAGCATCAACCTCGCCGGTAAACTCAGCACCAGTAAGTTCAGCATATCCACTGAGATCAGCAGATTCTAGCTTGTCATCATTGAGGTTGGTAAAGTTAGCATCAACCTCAGCATTTGTAAGGGGCGAGCCTTTGCCTGCCCTAGTAACTATAGTAGACATAGGTAGCCCCCTTTTAAATTAAGATGCAGTTAGAGTAATTGTCCAAGTTACTGACATAGTGTCGTCAGCTTCCTTGTTTACAACGCTAAAAGTAGTACGGCAAAGCATATCGCCACCTGATGAAGCGTTGAAAATACCAGCCTCAGTAACAGCACCAGTGCCATCGCCAGCTTCAAAAGAAGCCACATAGGTAATAGTGTTGCTTGATACCGTTGAACTATCTAGGGCTTCTCTGCTGCCCAGAATAGATACTAAATCGGTTTGACCTGCTGCTGGTGCAGTAGTGCCTGAACCTAGCGCCATGTGTGACATAACGCTGGCCGAAGTTCCAGCCATTCTTGAGCAAATAAAGTTCAAACCGTCATTCACAATCAAGTTTTTGATTTCTCTGCTATCTTTTACCTTGCCGTCTTTGCCCTTCAATACTAAAGAAACATCACCGCGCAGTTTTAAGTTTTCATTTAACATATTACACCTCTAAAAAGATCGGCTATAGCCGACATAATCCTCTGAAAAATAACTAAACTCACAATATCCTTGCCCTCGCAGTGAGCCACCATCTGTTGATCCGATTGTATCACTTTTAACCTTTCCTTGTGTAACAACATATAAATCAGTTGCAGAACCATGATCCGAGCGCACTTTTACAAACTGCATTTCCTGATCATCTTGAATTGTCGCCTCACCATCCAAGTCATCTGTGGCAAATAAGCCTTCATTTATAAACTTATGAAAATTCATTGTCTGGTCATCAGACCAGCCTGAAGAGTCAGATAAAACTTTGCCTCTTAAAATATCAACCAAATCTGTTACAGAGGCGCTATCTGTTGCACCCCTGCTAAATAGCTTGGCAATTTGTTCTGATCCTGTGTAAGAATCTTGCAAACTTTTCGATACACCTAAATCTGATTGCTCATTTATTGAAACAGTTTCACTTATAGACCTAGAAACGCCAAGCTGCACTGCGTCAGAAAGATCACCTTGATCTTGCTCGGCTTTTGAAAATCCAAGTTGCATTAAGTCAGACAGGTTAGTCTGATCCTGTGCTGGTTTAGAAACGCCAAGCTGCATCAAGTCAGAAAGATCCGCCTGATCCTGTGCTGCCTTAGATAGCAAAATTTCTACTACTTCATCAACAGTGGTTAGATCTGACAAGCCTTTATTTACAATCAGTATTGCAACATCTGCAATTGAAGCAGATTCGTCAAAGTCTCTGTATCTCTGCAATGCTACAACTATCAGATCAGTGAAACTTGCATTCTCGCTGAATGACTTTTCAATCTGTAGAAACTGATCGTCAGACAATCCAGCTTGATCAGCGATCACCTTGATTGCGCTTTTAATTGTTTCGTCTGTAATGTTTGAGCTATCTGTTGCGCTTTTTTGATAATCTATCGATGCCTGATCTGTAATGCCTGTATTATCTGTAGCGACTTTTCCATAACTTATAGACGAATCATCTGTAAAACCTAAAGTATCTAGAGCGGCTTTACCATAAGCCATAGAGAAATCATCAGCAATTCCTGAATCATCTGTAGCGAATTTGCCATACGCCATAGATCGATCATCTGTAATGCCTGAATTATCTGTAGCGACTTTTCCATAACTTATAGAATTATTATCTGTTACGGTAAACAAATCTGCTTGTGGCTTTGAAATATTCTTATCAAGGCTATCGCTAGCTGCACCCTGATCTGTGAATGCTCTGCTATAACTTTTGATAGCAGAAAATAAATCAGATAGGCTTGCTGAATCAGAGCGAGCCTTAACAAATTGCATCTCTTGGTCATCTTCGGCAGTTGCTTCGCCATCAAGGTCATCAGTGGCAGACAATGCCTCGCTAATAAACTTGTGAAAGTCCACTTGTTGCGCTTCGGTGAAAGTGCCTTGCTCGAATAATAATTTGCTAACCAAGATGTCAATATCTTCATCAGCAATACCGGCATCAGAAATAGCTTTACCAAAGTTTGCAGACTGCAAATCGGTGAAAGCACCTGCATCACTAAAATGCTTGTTAGATGCAATTATAATTTGCTCGTTAGCTAATCCATTATCAGATAATACTTTACTGATCAAAATATCAATATCTTCGTCAGCTAGACCTGCATCAGCAATAACCTTGCCTACCGCTGCAATCTGAAAATCAGAAAAAATACCAGAATCAAATTTTGCGCTATCAATATTTAAAGCGGTTGCGTCACTCAAATTTCCGCTGTTACTTATTGTTTTTGTCGTTTGTAGTTCTGTACTATCAGATGCTAATGCTGTGTCTGCAAAAGTCTGGAAAATGATATCTGCCGTAATAAGTGCTATTTCTACTATTGCTCGGCTAAAGGTAATCTCTGCTGCAGCTCTTCTTTGAGAAATCTTGGCAATGGCATTTTTAAATTCGACAGATGCCTTAGCTCGTCTTTCAGCTATACGTGCATAAGCCCTATTAAAAATAACATTCAAATCGATCATTAAAAGTCAGCGCGCAAATAAAACTCTAAAGTCTCGTAGACAGTTTCAACAGTTCGATTGAGGAATGCGATTTCAATCTCCCCTTCATAATAGCCTTCATCTAAATCTAAGTTTCCATCAGCAAAATAAAATATAGCAATGCCATTTTCAAGATCACTTTGATTATCTATAGCGGTAAGAGTAAATAATGTGGTTGTTGTCCCTTTGGCTCTAAACTTTAGGCTGACAGTAGCGTCTGAGCAGTCAATCACACTACCATCATGCGATCTAGTTAAGTTAGCCTGAATTGCTGGTGCTGTGTCGTTTTGAACTAATAAATATGTCATCGTTACTCCGCAGGATCAAGAAAGCCGTAGCGTTGCATTCCTTGCCCAAAATCTGTTTGCATAAAAAAAGTAATTATTTCCTGTCTTGTGCTTAGGTCATCTCGCAATTCTATGATCGCAGAGTTAGCCTCAACAGGTGAATCATAACTGCCAGTGACAGTATCTTCGTTAGAGCTTGTAGTATAACCGATCTCAATCACGACACTAACTCCATTGTTCCAATAAACTTTTCGCACTCTACAGGTACATCTGTATAAAAAGATACAACCTTCATGCTTGCTCTGAAGTCCGTTGCAGTAGTTGTAGCACCATAAGTATCAGATACGCTATGCCTGTTGTAATAAAATCCTCCGCCTGCCGGTGCGTCTACGCTAATTACATCAGATGATGCGGGATTAACCCATGTGCCTACTGCCGCGAACTTGTAAGGGTTAAAGTACATAGTTTCACCAGTGCTGAAAACTGTTGTTGCTTGCCCGACTAAAACGTAAGTTCGGTCATTAGTGCCGTCATAATAAACGCCTTCAATAGTGCCATAACCAGTGCCGCTGCTGTTGTCTGCCACACCGCCAGTATTATCTAGCTCTGCAAGATAGTTGCCAGAGATATAAACAAGCTGCTTGAACGTATGCGGGAAACTAACAGCAACCACACCGTTAGTAGCACCAACCTGTACGCCCGTTGCGCTTTTGCTTTTAACCTGTAAGTTAAAGTTAATAGTTACCTTGCGATCAGTTGCGCCGGTATTTCGTAGCTTAAACATAAATTCTAAATCTAGCCTTGCTCGCTTACTAATACTTAACTCGGGCGCTGGCAAAGTAAATGCTGTGGTTTCTTGAAATGATGATGTTAGCTGTAAGTCATCAAACATAGAGACTGGGAACAACTCTGAAACATCACCTGATAACTTATTGGCAGTAATACTGTCAGCTTTTATCTGATCACCAGTAATTGTGCCGTCAACTACTAGATCGCCGCTAATAAAGTTAGTGTTCTCGCTCCAACTGGATGTTCCTGTGCTGTATGTCCAAGCGTGAACGGTATCCTCAGTTGTGGTTGTGTCAGTCGCTAAAAACACATCGCCATTCTTAGGGTTGCGGCCTGCAACATCGCTAAACTGTTGCGCAGTTGGTGCTGTGGCTGAATCAGTTACCGCTTGATAAAAGCTAGGCAGGTTAGGTGTGCTGTCAGCAGTTGCAGTTGCAGAGCCAGTAAGTGCGGTTGATTTAACGCCTAAACCATTTACTGCAAAGATGCTTATATCGTAAGCCTTGCTGGGAATCACTGGTGCTATGGAATAGTCAGCAAGTTTGGTAATTTGATTATAAGGCTGTGCATTATCAGTAGTGTTTCGCCACTGCACAATATAGTGATCAACAAAAGCATCTACTGCAGCTGTCCATGTAACCTCAAATGCTGGTGTAACCGTTCCGTCATCATTTACAGTAGTTACCGGCGTTACAGTTAAATTTGTAGGCGCTACTGTGGTTGTGCCGTCATACAGAGGCACCTCACCACCTTCAAGATAATCTTCCTCATCAGATGATTGCCAATCAAAAATAGCAGATGCAGTTTCAATAGCCTGCACATTTACAATTATTTCTCCAGAAGCGTTAAAAGCCAGCTCATAATCTAGAACCTGAAACACCTTTTGCGACCATCCCATCTTGGTATTTGTAACCATGATGTTATCGCCTGCCTTAAACTTCAAAGCTGCCAAGTTGCAGGGAATAGTAATTGCTGTCTGCATACGCGACTTCAGCAAAGCAAGTTTTGCAATACGCTGTGCGCGGATATTGTTAGTAGTAAATGGCAGCGGAACGTCTAGGTACTCGATGCCGTCATCTTCTGCACCATACGCTGAAGCGCTACCTGTTCCTGATCCAGCACCAGTGGCAGTAAATATAACGCCTACAGTGTTGCTAGATGCGCCAATGGCAGTGAAGTCAGTAGTGCCTATGACTGTAATCTTGTATTTTGTACCAGTAACAAAGCTGCCAGCAGATGTTCTAGCTAATTGGGCAGGGTAATCGGCAGTACTATAGTTATCATCTTCATTTACAAATAGCCCTTTCACGCCATTATAAATAGACCTTCTGGATTGCTTTGTTTGTACTGCTATATCACCTACAAGATTAGATTCGTCAATAGTAACTGTTGGCGCAACATATTCTGAACCAGAAATAAAAAATTCGCCGCCAGAGTAGCTCATAGTTCCAGCCATCGAGCTGAGCATAGCCTCAATGTTTTCTTTGCGTGAACTTGCAGTATCCAGCCTGCCATTTAGCGTATATCTTTTCTGTGTGCCACCAGCAGACAGCGCCACATCTTCGTCACAAAGCGCAATAGCCGTAGCCAAAGCGGTCTGGTTTATATTTGTTGCATCTTCACCCATTCCGTATTTAGTGTCGCGCATATAATCATAGACACAAAGGGCAGGGTTTTGACTCCATGCCGTAGTAGTTGTGACTGGGTTATAGACTTTTTTCCCGCGCACAATAGCAGAGATATTTGGCAGGCCGTTTGCAAACAAATCACTGTCCCATTCTAATCGCACATAAATGTAAGCTATGCCGAGCAGTCTGTGAGCAGATGTCCATTCACTAGTGTTGATTACAAGATCAGAATCAGCGGTCGTCTGATCGCCTAAATGTACGTTGATTTCGACATTATTAGCAAACTTAGTTTGTACTGTGCCATTTGACCATGCAATTTCTTCGTTGAAATATATCTTCTCAAACGCATCAATCTCATGGTCTGCAACTGCAATAACAAGATTTAGATATTTGTTGTCTGCATGGGTTGATTCCATGAAAACAACTGCGCCGCCAACTCTTGCTCTGCCGTAGACTAATTTACGCGAAGCATCAGGCTCTCTGACCGTAAATTCTGTTCCTGTTATTTGTTGTGGCAAATCGGGCTTTGGCATTAGTGCGCGAGATACTAAAGACAGACCAGCGCCAATCGCAAAAGCTGTCGCAAAAGCCGCTAAATTAAATGCAGTGCCAGCTATTGCCGCTGAAATTGCCGCGCCACCCGCTGCTGTTAATCCTGCAATTGCTGTTACTGCCATTTCTTTACCTTAATAATTTAGAATATATACGCTCGATCAAATCAAATTCCATGCTTTCCATAAGGCTGTCGAAGGGAATATGAACCTTGGTATTAATTGTTAAAAGTGCAACGCCTGCATTTTTGCAATGTTCCTCAGCGGCTTTAATTAACTTGTAACCCACTGCTGTATTCCTATACTCAGGCAAAACAAACACAACATCATTAACCGCAAAAACGTGATCTTTGTAGTGTATGCTGCGATTCGCAATAATCACACAATAACCTACTAACCTGCCGTCTATTCGCGCTGTAAACGCAATTAACGAGCCTTCAGCGTCAAGTCTGGCGTACTCTTTCCAATCTGGGTTCAACTTGATAGCGCCTTGATGTAGCGCAACCTCTTCCCAGTGCTTTTCTAACAGAGGCTTAATATCTTCTTTAAAACTTGGCAGGCATTCATGCTGAATGATCATTTGTTATGAACAACGTAGTTATTGGCAATAAATGTGTCATCGCCATCAACGTCAAGGTTGTAAACTGCCTCAAGGTTTTTGCGAACATTAACTTGTTTTACTGTCTCCATGCTGTAACCGGCTAATGGGCAGTATTTAACTAATTTGTCCCCTATTTCTAGTTTGCCTACGATGTCTATATCATCATGCAGCTTTAAAGTTTGTTCTGGGTTAAATGATTTCCAGCCGCGTTCAGTCAATAGAGGGTGCGTATCTGTAATCTCTAATGAGCCGTTTATGCTGTAAAGCTCTCTATCATCAACAGGGAAAGTGTAGACTTTGACGACATTATTAATCTGCCCTTTTGATCCTACAACCTTATCACCGACGATGATATTTTGTATCTCACTATACTTATTACCTTCAATAAGAATCAGAGTACCTAAAGTGAAGCAGCCGCCGAGTCCCCTACCACTATCACTGCCACCTGATGTTCTAGGATTGGGTCTACCCCAGATGATATCTTTGCGCTTTATTTTTGAAACAAACTCCAGACCTTTGTCTGTTGGATAGTCTATTTTTTGATCTTCTGCGGTATAGCGTCTAACTGATGCGCGATCAAATGCAATCAATTTGTTTTCGCAGGCTATCTTAATAACAGAAGTTTGAGCTGAGTCAGTAATTGTCATTACATCCATAAACCCGCTAAACACCACAATCGGGCTACTGATAATATCTCCAGAATCATCAAATGCGCCAAATAGCATTGTTATCTTTCGGCCTTGGTAATTCTCATCTCTAGCTTTTGCAACCAATGAAGCCTTTACGCCAGATACAGTTATATTGCATCCATTTGCGGTTAGCTCGTCAGATTCTTTAATAGGGCTAATGTCTAGAAGATCGCCGCCGCCTACATAGGTATCGCCGTTATATACTAGATTGCCCAATCCAGACCATAAATTAAGATCACCGCTGTCAAACTCCATCTTGACCAAATAGATAGGGCGTACAAGATCAGCAGTTGCGACTGCCTGCATTTCTGTAGATAGGGTTCTGCTCATAACGCCTCAACAAATGCAAAAGTGAAGCCATATATTGACGCGGTATCTACCGACCAGCCTATATCGTTGCTCGATAAGCGCCATAAGCTCTTCGGTAATGTAAAGTCCAAAGCAGTTCCAGTAACAATCTCTGCTCTTAAAGGTGGCTGAAACTCTAACGTTCCTGCGCCTGCGCTCTTTGCGGCGGTGGTCATATAGAGATAATCGCCAAGCTGAAAATATTCACCAGCAGCAACAGCACTGGAACCTGCTGTGGTAGTCAGTGACTCTGACCTGATCGCAGTTGTACCTGAAGTAGTGCCTGTAGCTGTGCTAGTGTGCAATGGGCTGCCGAAGGTAAAAGTTCCTGATCGGCCTTTTAAGCCGACAATGAATGCCTGCACTTGTTTTGCTTCGTCATGGCTTAGGGGCGGCAGAGTAACTTCACACTCCCATCTAGCGCCTTGATGTTCGTATGCTTGCTGATCATAACTGAACGGCGAATCAGTGACAGCAACAGTTCGCATCAATCGCATATTAAGATTTTGTATTCCTACACTTGGGAAAGATAAAGGCACTTTATGCTCCTAGTAATGCTTTACTGTAACCGCCGCCGCGCTGTCTAGCATCAACAACTGCTGTCTTAGCTGCATTAGCAATCTGAGGCATCAATGTAGCAATCTCTGCTCTTACGGTTTGCTGTACGCCAGTTGTCACGTTAATAACTTGGTTGACTGTTACGCCACCACCGCCGCCTAATTTGTTGCTAGGTATTATAGAGCCTGATTGGTTAGGCACAAACATCTCTTGCCCACGCTCACCAACCATGTAGGGTTGACCAGCCTGAACAGATCCGCCGATAGCTCTTGGGGACATAGGGCGAGAACCTGCGCCAGACATTACAGGAACACTAGGCTTGCCGCCTGCTACTGGGCTACTTGAACCGCCAAAGCTGGCAGTGATTACATTAAAAGCCGCATCAACAATATACTTTTGAATCAGCATCTTTATCAGGCTATCTACAACGCTTTTTGCCATTGCCTTCATAGCGTCTGCGAAGTTAGCCGCGCCTGTTATTCCTGCGGTTAGCGCATCAGTTAAGCCGTTTAAACCCTGTGTAGTAAGGCTCTTTATGTTTTCTTCCATGGTTGGAATGCTATTACTGAAAGACTTAACGCCTTGCTCAAAGCTGCCTAAAACATCCACTGTAGGTTTTAAAGCACTTTCATTTGCTTCACCTAGCTTGCCGATAGTTTTTATAAGTCTATCAAAAGTTTCGTTGACTTTATCTGCGTCTATTAAGCCGCCTAGATTTGTGCCGAAAGATAGAGCCTTATCTTTTCCTTCCGCCAATTCAGCTTGCAAAACTGTCAATTCACCAACTATCGCGTTTATGTCTTTCTGTACCTTTGAAGCACCAGCTTTCCCCTTGCCGTACATCATGTAATCAATGATGCCAATACCTTTAGTACCACCTGAAAGCATTACTTCTTGTAGGTCTTGAAGGTCAGAAAGTTTGCTTTGCAGGTATTCAAATCTACCTTTCTTTGCGTTTTGCTCAAACTTCATAAAGAAGTTTCCTGCGGCATTACTGACCGTATCCAGATTCACTGACAATTGATCAAGCGCAATAATAACACTGCGAATACCCTCTAAAAATCCTACGGCCAAGGTCTGCGCAAACTTAGCAATACCGCCTTCTGCTTTAGATGTTTTTATCAAAAAGTCAGTTAGAGCTTTGGCAGCATCCGCGATAGCTGGCGCAAGAGCCGCACTAAACTGATCTTTAAGCCCCTTACCTATAAATAATAGGTCAGTGAATGCGTCATTTGCTTTTTCTGCGCCCAACGCCGCTTCGCTAGACATAACAATGCCAAGAGATTTAGCCCTGCCAAACAGCTTTTCCATGCCGTCAGAGCCTAGCGCTAATGTATTAACAAGAGCAGCGCCTTCACTATCAAAGAGTTTAAATGCTATTCTTAGCTTGTCAGCTTCAGTATCTACCTGCTCAAAAGCATTTGCTAGTTGAAGCATCTGTTGATCAAGAGGTAATTGTTGCAATTTCCGAGCATCTAAACCTAGTTCTCGGATGGCATTTTTGGCCTCACCTGTACCCTGCGCAGCTTCAGCAGCGCGGCGAGTAAATCTCTGCAAAGCCATATTTAAGGTATTAGTCTCAACGCCTGATATTTGTGCAGCATATTGCAGCCTAGACAAAGCCTCAGTAGTTGTGCCTATCTTAGACGCTACCTTAGACAAGTTGTCTGTTGCATTTAAAGAGCTTTTGATCAAGTAGCCAAAGCCAGCAGCACCAGCAACGCCAACTAGTGCAGTTCTCATGCTAAAGAGGGATTTAGTAATTCGGCCTAGACCTGCACCAACTGATTTAAACCCTTTGCTGGTTTTATCTACTGCCGATATTACTATGCGGGTATCTTCAGACATCTCTCTCACTCATTATCTGGAAGTAAGCCAGCCACTCATTTAATTCAGTAAGCGACATCTGCTCTGCTTCAGCTATTGTTATGTGCAACCTCTCAGCTAAGGCGATTACATTCATTCTTAGTTGAGAGGTTTTTAGTTTTTTGCTGCTGTTTCAACCGTTTCAATCGTGCTAAACATTT